>Ga0364860_10211_pt4 | contig 42042 bp, 38 predicted proteins | sample ExccelAu500001D4_FD_206916 | JGI IMG/M metagenome (GOLD analysis project Ga0364860, IMG submission 206916) | Enriched cells from Trout Bog Lake Hypolimnion, Wisconsin, USA - BchlTB.Aug20.5000.01 .D4 | ecosystem: Environmental > Aquatic > Freshwater > Lake > Hypolimnion/Profundal zone | place: USA...
CGGGTGTGCGGCAACAGCCATAGTTACAGTTAATCCGCTGCCAGGGCCAATAACGGGAGCGGGGAGCGTGTGCCCCGGTGCAACGGTAACGGAGAGCGATGGCGGAGGCGGGGTGTGGAGTGCGGGTACGGGCACGGGGAGTGTGAGTGTGGGTAGCGGAAGCGGAGTGGTAACGGGTATAACATCGGGAATTGCGCCTGTTACCTTTACCTCTACGGCAGGCTGCAAGGTAACAGCTACTATAACTGTAAATACTACGCCAGCAGCCATAACCGGAGCGGGTGCAGTGTGCGTGGGAGCGACAACAACCCTGACTGATGCTACTGCCGGCGGCAACTGGAGCAAGAGCAATGGGGATATAAATATAAGCACCGGAGGCATAGTGACGGGAGTGACCAACGGGACCACGATAATCACCTATACAGGCGGAGCGGGTACCGCATCGGCAGGGTGCGTGGCTACTAAAACGATAAGCATAAACGGCAGTCCGGCGGCGATAAGCGGAGCGGGAGCGGTGTGCGAGGGAGCAACGATAACGGAGAGCGATGGCACCGGGGGCGGAGTATGGAGCGCGGGAGCGGGGACAGGGAGTGTGGGTGTGGGCAGCGGGAGCGGAGTGGTAACCGGCATAAGTGCGGGTACCGCAACGATTACTTATACTTTGAGTACGGGCTGCTATGCAGCCAGAACAATAACGGTGAACCCATTGCCGGCACTCTACAGCGTAACCGGCGGCGGCAGCTACTGTGCAGGTGGTGCAGGATTCCATGTTGGCCTCGTGCAGGCGGCCTAGGGCTGCATGTGGGGCTGACGGGGTCGGTGAGCGGAACGAGCTACCAGCTCTATAACGGCACAACCGCCGGGGCTATAGTGGCCGGGACAGGATCGGCTATTGACTTCGGGAACCAGACAGCAGCAGGCACCTATACGGTTACGGCAATAACCACGGCGGGCTGCAGCAAGGTGATGACGGGGAGCGTAACCATCGGCATCAATCCGCTGCCGGGGCCAATAACAGGTCCAACAGCGCTGTGCGTAGGGGCAACAGCTGCGGAGAGCGATAGTGCGGCCGGCGGCAATTGGAGTGCGGGAACGGGGAGCGTGAGCATAGGCAGCACAGGAGTAGTAACGGGTATGAGCGCGGGGAGCGGGGTAATAACCTACACACTGCCTACTACCTGCTATACTACGGCAACGATCAATGTAACAACCGGCACAACGCCTATAAGCGGCCCCGGCACCGTATGTGCGGGAGCGAGTATACCACTCACCGACGGATCGGGCGGAGGAGTGTGGAGCAGCACAGTACTGAGCCATGCCACCATAGGCTCGCTGAGCGGAGTGGTAACCGGTGTGGCCGCAGGCACAACGACTATAACGTACTCGCTGGGCAGCGGCTGCACGGCTGTAAAGACCATAACTGTAAATGCATCGCCGGCGGCAATCGCCGGAGCAGGAGCGGTATGTGCGGGAGCGGCAATAACGGAGAGCGATGGTACGGGAGGGGGCGTGTGGAGTGCAGGAACGGGAACAGGGAGTGTGAGTGTGGGGAGCGGGAGCGGAGTGGTAACGGGTATGAGCGCAGGCACGGATACGATATATTATACAACATTGGGCTGTGCGGCAATAAAGATAATAACCGTGAATGCTGCGCCAACGGCTATAAGCGGAAGCGGGAGCGTGTGTGCGGGAACGCAAATAACTGAAACAGACGGGACACCGGGAGGGGTGTGGAGTTCGGGGTCAGGAATAGCAACCGTGATTGGATCGACAGGAGTAATAACAGGGGTGAGCAGCGGAACAACAGGTATAACTTATGCTATAGGGAGCTGCAGTGCCGGCAGGACAATAACTGTAAACCCTGTAGCTGCTATAAGCGGGGCAACAGGATTGTGCACGGGCACAACGAGTACCCTGGGTGCATCCATAAGCGGCGGAAGCTGGCTGAGCGGCAGCCTGGCTATGGCGACTATAACGACAAGCGGAGTAGTAACGGGAGTCTCAACCGGCACATCGGTAATAACCTATACCACCCCTGCGGGATGTACCAGTATGGTAACGGTAACGGTAACCAGCGGGGCGACTCCTATTGGTGGTATGCTGACCGTATGTGCCGGGCAAACGACGGCATTAACAGACGGGACAACAGGCGGGGTGTGGACTACTACATCGGGGAACGTGACCCTCGGCAGCAGTACCGGGGTTGTAACGGGAGTTAGTGCAGGGACGGCGGTGATAACTTACTCATTGGGCAGCGGATGTACGGTAACGGCAACGGTAACAGTGAATGCCACACCGGCAGCAATAACCGGTGCAGGGAGCGTATGTGCGGGAGCAACGATAACGGAGAGCGGGAGCGGGGGAGGAATCTGGAGTGCGGGAACAGGAACGGGGAGTGTGAGTGTGGGAAGCGGGAGCGGAGTGGTAACAGGTATAACGGCGGGGAGTGCGACAGTATCTTACAGTACAGGCATGTGTGTGGTAGCAAAAACGATTACGGTAAACCCCTTACCGGCAACGATAACGGGCAGCGCTGCTTTGTGTGCGGGGCTGACTACTACATGGACAGATGCTACGGCAGGAGGTATATGGAGTGCAGGACCGGGGAGCGCGAGCGTGGGAAGCGGGAGCGGAGTGGTAACGGGCGAAAGTGCGGGTACCGGGCTAATAACTTATGCGCTGCCTACTGGCTGCCAGACAACAAAGACAATTACGATCAATACAGCGCCAGCGGCAATAACGGGCAGCCTGGGTATATGCGTGGGAGCAACCACCTTGCTCAGTGATGCGTCGCCAACGGGAGCGTGGAGTTCTGGTGCAGGCGGAATTGCGACAGCAGGCAGCTCGGGAGCGGTGCTGGGAGTGAGTGTGGGTGTGGCAACTATCAGCTATGTTGTGGGCGGATGCCCTGCGTTGGCGGTGGTGACGGTAAGCTCAATGCCGGCGGCGATAACAGGAGCAGGAAGCGTGTGTGCCGGAGCGACCACTGCGCTAAGCGATGCTACGAGCGGGGGTGTATGGAGCAGCAGCAATGCGCTGATAGCATCGGTAGGTTCGGGGGGTGTGGTAACAGGGGCAGCGGTGGGGAGTGCAACAATATCTTATTCATTGGGTGTGGGTTGCACGGTGAGTAAGGGATTTACGGTAGATGCATTGCCAGCGGCTATTGCCGGGAGCGGCACGGTATGTGTAGGTGGAACTATAACAGTTACGGATACTGCCAGCGGCGGGGTATGGAGTTCGAGTGCGGGGAGTGTGAGCGTAGGGAGCGGAACTGGAGTGGTAACGGGCCTATCTGCGGGGAGTGCCACCATAAGTTATTATGTTGGGGCAATAGGCTGCGCTGCAACGCATGTGGTTGCAGCGGTGGCGGTGCCGGGAATAGCAGGGGTGCATAATATCTGCGCCTATGGCGATACCATGACCATCAATGATACCATTGCTACGGGCTTGTATACGAGTTCTCTGGCTACGGTGACGAACCTGGGAGGAGGATTGGGCAGGGTAACGGGTGGCTCGCCGGGGATGGCGAGTGTAACGTATATAGTTCCATCTGGATGTGTGGCCAGTGCTACGTTTACGGTCAATCCGCTGCCGGGCCCGATAAGCGGAGCAGGGCCGGTATGTGTAGGGGCAACTGAAACAGTGATGGATGCAAGTACAGGGGGAGTGTGGAGTGCGGTAGCGGGGAGCGTGAGTGTGGGTAGTGTGTCCGGGATAGTATCAGGTGTGGCAGCAGGAACGGGGATGATCAGTTATACCCTTACAGCAACGGGGTGCAGGGTTGATTCGGTGATAACTGTGATGACCTTGCCGGTGGCAGGAGTGATAACGGGAGCGGGGAGTGTGTGTGCGGGAGGCAATATTACTCTGGCAGATACGGTAAGCGGTGGTGTTTGGAGCAGTGCGGGCACAATGGCCAGTGTGAGCGGAGGGGTAGTACATACGGTGAGCGCAGGTGTGGATACGATAAGCTATACGGTAAACAATATGTGCGGCAATATGGTGGTAAACACCGTGGTAACCATAGATCCGGTACCAGATGCCGGTATAATTACGGGTAGGGATAGTGTATGTGTGGGCCTGGAGGGTACCCTGAATGAGAGCGTAAGTGGCGGGACATGGAGTGCGAGCAATGCCAATGCTGTGATAGGCAGCACGGGGGTGCTGGGAGGGATGGTGGCCGGGATGGATACAGTTATATATACAGTGAATAATGCATGGTGCAGTGCGTATACTACAGCTGTGATTACGGTTTTTGGGAGCGGGGAATGCCCGGCGCTGGGAAATGTGGAAATTAGTAAATTTGAAAATGTGAAAATTTGGCCGAACCCGTCAATGGGTGATGTGGTGGTGCAATGCGGGGAAGCGGGAATATTGAGGGCATATAATATACTGGGGCAGAAGGTGGCTGCATTTGATTTAAGCGCCGGGGAGCATAAGGTGCAGTTAGGTAAAGGGATTGCAGATGGGGTTTACCTGATGGAGTATACCAATAATAATGGTGTGAGGAGTGTGGTGCATATGGTGGTAGCCCGATAGATATACTAAGCTGAATGGTGCCACCGCCACTGAAGCTTCATAGCAAAATAAAAGCCGGGCCCCAAAAACAATCACTTTAAAGAAAAAGCATTAAGTGTGAAAAGATGCCTTATCCTTTTACCAGCCATTCTTATTTTTTTCTGTTAGAGGAAATGGACAGATTATTATGACTATAGATGGTAATGGAGTGCGGCAACAGTGATGGGAAGTACCCTATCGCTGCCTGTGCAACTGGATGTGACTTCGGGGATTTATCTGCTCAGTATAACGGGCACCGGGTATAAGTATATTACCAAGGTAGTTATAGAGCGTTAGATCAGTCCGGAACTTTACTGATGGAGTAGCATTATACTTTGTGTCAGTATTCCCTGTGGCTCTCGTACTACCTGTAAGTGTTATTATGGTTTTACCAGCTCCCATAAAACTACGCCTAATGCCACCGAAATATTCAGTGAGTGCTTGGCGCCCCACTGGGGTATTTCTATGCAGCCATCTACCATGCTCAGTACTTCATCGTTTACGCCTTCTACTTCATTGCCAAATACAAGTGCGGTTTTTTCTTTTGGCCAATGGAAATCGTGCAGGGATATACTGTTGTGGGCCTGCTCGGCGGCATACACTTTATACCCATTGGCTTTGGCATCCTGAACTGCATCGAGAGTAGTGGTGAAATTTTTCCAGGTTACGGTTTCTGTAGCGCCCAGAGCAGTTTTATGAATGTCGCGGTGAGGCGGGGCCGGGGTATAGCCGCAAAGGTGAAGGGCCTCAACCGCAAAGGCATCGCAGGTGCGGAATGCCGAGCCTACATTGTGCATACTGCGCACATCGTCGAGGATTACAATGATAGGGTGTTTTTCTGCTTCTTTTAATTGGTCCGGGCTTTTACGGGCCAGTTCGTCCATTGTTTTTTTCGGGTGTTCCATGATTTATCAGGGGGCAAAAGTAGGAAGTATGGAAGGATAATTGGCAGAATAAATTAAATGTGGGTAAAAAACGATAATAAATTGCATGCAGAACCGCTGTGGCTCAGTTCAATTTATTCAGAATAAGTGCAATAAAATATTCAAGCTCCTGAAACTATCCTATAATAATGTTCAAATTGGCCATACAAAATGTAGCTGGCTAATTGTACCAGCTGATTTTCCTGCAGGAAGCCAGTAAATGTAATTAGTATTGGAATGGAAGTTATTTGAGGTTAATTGCTTTCTGATCATTTGTGGGATTTTGGCTGTTTTCCGGTGTATGTTTGCCGCCAAACCTGAACTGATAACCAACAGTGAGCAGAAACAGGTTGACATTGTAGCCGGCATAAGGGGTATTGCCTTTAACTGTGAAATCGGGATTGAGAAAATTGCCGGGATAATACTGCAGCTTGAGGGTAAAACGCCTGTAAACGGAAGCGCCAACAAAAATATAGGGCATAAATTGGGCTGTGCGAGTGCTGAACCATTCGCTGAATTCGGCTTTCTGACTGGTAACGAGGTAGGATTTTTCCTTATAGTTAACCGTCATATCCAATCCGCCACCCAGAAACAGGTAATGCCCCCGGTCGGTCATATTGCCGATTTTAATACCCAGCGGGATGCCGATATTGTAAGTCCTTCTTACCGTGATGGAATCGGTTGTATTGTTCTTGGTCTGGTAACCGATATTTTTCAGGTCTAAACCAGAAAACAGGCCAAAATGCCTGCTGAGGTTATAGTTGAATGTAATGCCTGTATTGATAAATAAAGTAAACCTAGGAGAACTTATTGAGTCTGTTTTTTTAGGACCATATATATATTCAGGCATCTGATAATATCCAAATACCGCAGTTTGATTACTAGCAGAGCCGGTGAAATAAATTATACCATAAGTCCTGACATAAGTGGTTTCAGGGATCAAATAAGTGTGATGAACATCGGCTAAGGATAACATTGCTCCTTCAAATGAACTGCCGATATAGAATTTACGGTAATTATGTTTTGCGGTTTTTCTGGTTCGGCCATCATTAATTTGGGCTGGTGAAGAAAAGTAGCACAGGAGTGAAAAAGTGCAGAGAATAAATGATAAATAGCTTTTCATAACTGAATGATTTAAAGTTTATTGGTCTTCAACTGATATTCAAGTAGTTCTACACTGTCTTTTTGTTTTTTAAGTGGTACGGCATAGCCTATACTTGCAAAGAAAATGTTGACATTATACCCTGCGTAAGGATGTGTGCCAGCAGTGGTGAAACCCGTATTCAGAAAATTGCCCGGATAATACTGAAATTTCAAAGTGATACCATCGCTGACCGAAAACCCGGCAAATACGTAAGGCATAACAGAGGGAGTACGCTGGCTGAACCATTCGCTGAATTTTGCTTTCTGGTCGCGGATAACAAAGGTTTTTTCCCGGTAATTGAAGGGTGCATCGGCACCGCCGCCCAGAAAAAGGTACGGGTTTTTATCTACCATATTGCCAATTTTGATGCCGAATGGCACCCCCAAATTGTAAGTGCGGCGTTTCACTGTTTCGCCACCGGCATTTTTTTCTATGAAGCCGATGTTCTTAACGTCTAATCCGGTCCAGATCCCGAAATGACGGGCAAGATTCCAGTTGAATGTGAGGCCGGTATTGAGGAATGCGGTAAGCCGCGCAATACCCATGTCATTGGTCGTATTGGTAACCGGCGGAGACTGCATCGTTACCGTTTTTTTAATCAAAGCCGAGGAAACAATGACGCCATCCAGTGCATTACCTACAAAAAACTTCCGGTAGGGCTTCAGCGGCTTTTTATTCAGGGCAGTATCATCAATAAAAATCCTGGCATGTGTGGTTGAAGTTGTCAGCCAGATTGCCAGGATCGTTAATAAAAATATTTTTTTGTTCACGGGTGTTTTATCATAAAGATAATTAATTATACACCGGTATGCAATTATTTACCAGTTACTTTTATATTCTTTTGCAGGGGCATTGTTACCTGTACTGAACCCGATTCTGAAACCTATGCTTAACAATACCAGGTTTACATCAGTTCCCTTGTAAGGCATGTATCCCGAATTGTCGGTATAGTTTGTATTCAGGAAATTGTTGGGATAGTACTGTGCTTTTACAGTAACACCCTGGCTGAAAGTGGCGCCAAGAAATGCGTAAGGCATAAGGGAAGGGGTGCGGTCGCTGAACCATTCGTTGATCCTTTTCTTGTTATCCCTGTCGTGATAATATTTCTCATTGTAATTGATAGGCGCATCAAGGCCGCCACCAAGGAAGAAATAGCCTTTATCGCTGGCCATGTTACCTATTTTCAGGCCGAGCGGAACACCTACATTGTAAACACGGCGCTTCAGCGTATAGCCGTTGTCCTGCTCCACATAACCTATATTCTTGATGTCGATACCGGTATAAAGGCCAATATGATGGCTGAAATTAAAATTGAAAGTAGCGCCGATATTGGTACCGGTGAAACGAATGATGCCCAGAGTATTAACCGACTGCGGGCTTGTACTGTTTACTGCCAATATACCGGCATCATGGTGTATAGTTGCAGTAGAGAAAATAGCATCAATTTCTCCGCCAACATAGAACTTCTTTACTTTGGGTTCCTTCTTCAGGTAGCCGGAATGGTGGGTGGGGTATTGAGCGTAAGTGGATACTGAATTGAGGCTTAAAGCCAGTAATGTGATTGCGAATAGATTATTTCTCATGAGCCAATTTTTTGTAAAGATATAAAACTATACTTTTTTTCTACTTTTTCTGCAAATCTTCAATTATTTCTTTGTTCAAAAAGAAAAATCCTGCAAAAATTGCTGATTTATTGAATTGGCATAAGTATTGCCGCTTATCTTTACCCTTCCTTAAATACCAAAAATAGAAGGTAACTTTGCCATAATGTCGGAAATAAGATCAATGTTGGATATGTTTTTAGGTTCAGGTGAGCAGGAAATGGAGTTTATGCCTATTGTGCCACTCGGAGAAGATGAAATGGATGAGCAGGAAAGAGGTTCTTTGCCTAATACATTGCCTGTAATAGCCTTGCGGAATACCGTTTTGTTCCCTAATGTAGTGTTGCCCATAACTGTTTCGAGAGAAAAATCGGTAAGGGCTATTGCCGATGCCCAGCGAAATGATAAATGGATTGGGGTAATTGCACAGAAAGACAGTAATAATGAAGACCCAAAGACGGATGATATATATAGTGTAGGCACGCTGGCCAAACTGGTGAAACAGATAAAAATGCCCGATGGCAACATTACCATTTTTATTATGGGCCGGATGCGGTTCAGGATAGATTCTTATACCCAGACTGATCCGTTTTTAGTAGCTAATGTTACCTACCTCGATGATGTTTATCCGCAGAAAGATGCATCATTCGATGCGTTGATCTCATCAATTAAGGACTACTCTGAGAAGATTGCCCAGCAGACGCCGAATCTGCCAAATGAGGCCAGTGTAGTGTTGCGCAATATTGAGCAGCAGTCGTTTCTGATGCACTTTGTGGCATCAAATATTTCGGCAAAGCTGCAGGACAAGCAGGCTATGCTGGAAGAAAATGATATTACAGCAAGGGCTGAAAAACTGCTGAACCTGCTGCAATCTGAACTGCAGCTTGTAGAGCTTAAAAATGAGATCACCAACAAGACCCGGGCAGATATAGACAAGCAGCAGAGGGAGTACTTCCTGCAGCAGCAGATGAAGTCGATAAGGGACGAACTGGGTGGTGACCCTAACGACAGGGAAATAAAAGACCTGCAGAAACGTGCTGAAGAAATAAAATGGACTGATTCAGCAAAAGAACTGTTTAAGAAAAATATAGAGAAGCTGGAGCGGATGCACCCCAGCACGCCTGACTATTCGGTGATCTACAATCACCTGGACCTGATGCTTGACCTGCCTTGGGGTGTATATACCGAAGATAGCTATGATCTTAAGAATGCCCAGAAAGTACTGGACAATGACCATTACGGTATGGGAAAGATCAAAGACCGTATAGTGGAATACCTGGCTGTACTGAAGCTGAAAGGAGATATGAAATCGCCTATTCTGTGCTTTGTGGGACCTCCGGGCATTGGTAAAACCTCGCTTGGGAAAAGCATTGCCAGTGCTATTAGCCGCAAATATGTGCGGATGAGCCTGGGCGGACTGCATGATGAAAGTGAACTGCGCGGGCACCGCAAAACCTATATTGGTGCAATGCCCGGGCGTATTATTCAGCAACTGAGAAAAATAAAGGCTTCCAACCCGGTTTTTATACTGGATGAGATAGATAAGCTGGGTAAAGACTTCCGTGGCGACCCGAGTTCGGCGCTGCTGGAGATACTTGATCCGGAACAGAACAGCAGCTTTTATGACAACTATCTGGAACTGGAATTTGACTTGTCCAAAGTACTGTTTATAGCTACTGCCAATAGCCTGAGTGATATTCAGCCTGCATTGAGAGACAGGTTGGAAATAATACAGCTATCCGGATATTCGCCTGAAGAAAAAATAGAAATTGCCAAAAGGCACCTGATACCCAAGCAGAAAGAACTGCATGGCCTGGACAAAGTGAACCTCAAATTCCCGGATAAGGTGTTGATGAAAATTATCCAGGAATATACCAGGGAAAGCGGTGTGCGGGAGCTGGACAGACTGCTGGCATCAATGATGAGGTCTGTAGCGCTGCAGGTGGCAATGGAAGAAAAAATAGACGCGCAGGTTAGCCTGGCACAGGTAGAGAAAGTATTGGGCCGGCCAAAGTTTATCAACGATATTTATACAAAGGGGCACCCGGCAGGCGTGGTTGTGGGGCTGGCATGGACTGCAGCAGGTGGAGACATACTGTTTATTGAGTCTTCCTTATCGAAAGGCAAGGGCAATCTTACCCTTACCGGTAACCTGGGCGATGTGATGAAAGAGAGTACCAGCACGGCTTTATCTTACCTTAGGGCACATGCGGCTGAAATCAATATAGCCCCTGAGAAATTTGAGGAAGTGAATATACATGTGCATGTGCCTGAAGGCGCTGTGCCCAAGGACGGGCCAAGCGCCGGTATTACCATGCTTACCTCTCTTGCATCGGCCTTTACAGGCAGGAAAGTAAAGCCTTACCTGGCCATGACCGGCGAAATAACGCTGAGAGGCATGGTATTGCCGGTAGGGGGCATTAAAGAAAAAATACTGGCAGCCAAGCGGGCAGGGATAAAGGAAATAATAATGCCCAAACTCAATGAAAAAGATGTAGAGGAAATAAACAAGGAGTATATAAAGGGGCTCAGTTTTCATTATGTAGCTGATGCATCGGAAGTGCTGGCACTGGCGCTGGCGAAAAAGTAAAGAAGTATATTAGAATCAATTGGTTAAATCAGGCAGGCAGTTATGCTTTGCCTGATTTTCATTTTTGGGATGAGGGTAATTCGAAATTGAACTGATAAGCTATCAGTAATTTGGCACGGACCAAAATGCCGTACCGAGGGCAAAAAGCAATTTATAAGCACATCTGTTTAAGAAATAAAAGACTACCTGCACTATTTTATGGTTGCATTGGTCAGGCTATAATAGTGTTAATGTTTCCATTATTCCGTTGATGTACTGCACACTTGCAGCTTCATTGGCTTTTTTGTAAGTAAACGAAATCTGGATGTCGTATTTATGGTGGTGAATAAAATAGATAATATACCGGCTGTATCCGGGATCAAGGCTCAGTATTTCGAATCGCAGCAGTGTCGTTTTTTTTGGGTAAAAGTCGGATATATTGCAGCTGATCAAACGTAATGACGTGTCGCCATAATCAGATTGTAGTTGCTGCTCCAGTTCCAGGTGTGAGCAATCAATATAGTCTTTCACATGTTTGAATGTTCCTTTTTGTGCCGAGATCATCAGCAATAAACTTGAAGCCGAATCGTAGTAAGCGGAACTGAATAATGAATTGCTGCTGTCATTTATTTCAATGAGCCTGTCGGGCAGTGTAATGCTGTATCTGTAATGTTTGTTATGGATTCCCTTGCCGCTGCAAAAATTAAAAATCCCGGCAACGAATAACAAAACTATCAGCCATAAAAGTTTATTTATTGCCATAATCAGTCTTTTGAATTAAGAGGTAATAATTTATGGTTGTGCACTTTTAGTGTTTATCCGTCGCTCACCCAGCCATGAAAATGGCTGCATCTTTTTCCGGCGTTTTAACCCGAAGCCCTGTATCGCAAATTTATTGATGTGCTCCATAGCTTCGGCTACAGAATCGGTGCACAGAAAAAGCCGTGCATCTTCAGGGTTTATGGTTTGCTGTTTTACCATATTCCGGATATACTCTATCAATTCTTTATGGTACATTGTGCCGAATAGTATAACTGGAAACCGCTTTGTTTTACCCACCTGCATAAGCGTAATGGCTTCAAAAAATTCATCCATGGTACCATATCCTCCGGGCATTACTACAAATGCATAGGAGTACTTGGTAAGCAATATTTTGCGCACGAAAAAATAGTTAATCTGCACCCATCTGTCCAGGAATTTGTTGGGTTTCTGTTCCTTGGGCAAGATGATGTTGCACCCAATTGATCTGCCTCCCGATTCTTTTGCTCCCCTGTTAGCCGCTTCCATAATACCCGGGCCGCCCCCTGTCATAACAGCAAAACCCATTTCTACAATTTTCTGACCCATCTGCCTGGCCATTTCATAATAATAATTATCTTCCTTAAATCTGGCAGAGCCGAAAACGGTAACACATGGACCTATGAAATGTAATTTGCGGAAACCCTTAATAAATTCTTTCAGAACATCGAACAGGAAGATTAACTCTCTCCGCCGTGACTGCGGCCCTTCCAGAAACCCGGACTCCTGTTTTGAGCTCTGGGGAGTGAATACGTCAGGAATGTGTTCCATCGGCAAATTCATCAACTTTTAATAATTCATCAGCATAGAACGGGCAATAATGTACTTCTCTTTTACCTTCTTTGTTTTTTTCGAACCAGATGCAATCAAACATATTTTCATTGTACTCATTAGCCAGTACATCGAAATGTATTCCTCTTATAGTCATATCAGGCCCTCCTGATACCAGTCTGACTTTATCTCCAGTATTAAATTTAGGTTCCATGCTCCGAATTTTCATCAAATTTAATTGACATAAAACCGAATGTTCCTAATGTCAGTCAACTGAAAACATGAACTTTGTCATGTTTTATAAAAACTATATATTTTAGGTAAAAAGGAACTTTTATTAATAACAAAAAGCCTCGGTGATTTAAGTGAAGTTTACTTGCTGTTGCTATTCAATAACCTCATTAATTCAACAACTCCCTGGGTGGCAGGCATCTGGATGGGTACAATATTTTTATAACGGCTCACCGGCGGAATATTTTTGTCTATTACATACTTGGTTACTTTCTCTTTCACATAGTCTACCAGGCCGGCAGCCGGGTAAACAACCAACGATGTACCGATGAGCACAAAAATATCGGCATCATACATGATCGGAATTGCTTCTTCTATCATGGGAACAGGCTCTTCGAACCATACCACATGCGGCCTGAACTGGCTCCCATCAGCATCTTTATCGCCCAGTTTTATATCCTGTTTGACCTCATAATATTTATGTTCATTTTTTTCGGTGCGCATTTTCAGAATTTCGCCGTGCAAGTGCAATACTTTTTTTGAGCCGGCACGTTCGTGCAGATCGTCAATGTTTTGAGTTACTATATGTACATCATAAGAGTTCTGCAGTCCGGCAATGGCAATGTGTGCAGCATTGGGAATGGCATTCATTACATCTTTGCGTCGCAGGTTATAAAAGTCGAGCACCATTTGCGGGTTTTTGCGCCATCCGCGTGGCGTAGCTACATCTTCAATGTTGTAGCCTTCCCATAGTCCATCAGTATCCCGGAAGGTCTTTAAGCCACTCTCTGCACTGATACCGGCGCCGGTAAGCACAACGAGTTTTTTCTTTGATTTCTTTTCAGGCAGATCCATAACCAAAGATAATGATATTGTGTAGTAAATCTAACCCTAATGACAGACGATTAACCCTGGCTTTACATGTGCGAATAGTAAAAAATGCAGTGGCTGAATAGTAATCAGAAATGAGATCCAATAAGGCAGTACTCACCTCTATGAGCTTGAAAGATTAATGCCCGGTAGCTGGTACCGGGCATTAATTTATAATATATTTTAATTATGTAATTTGTAATCAAAATCGGTAATTATTTCACACCGATGCCAAAATCATAATACCCATTAGCAAATGTTGATTCAACTTTACCTATGTATACAAAGCAATATTCACCTTCTTCAAGATCTGCTTTTGGTGTTATTTTAAATATCCCGGCAGAAAGCCTTTCATAAGTGAATTCCACTATCTGCTTTTCAGAAATACCAGCTTTTCCACCAAATGCATTTGAACTTCCTACTACTAATGTGCGTTCGTGCTTAGATACATCAAACTCACAAAGGCTGAATAATTTTGGATTAAGATTATCGGCTTTAAAGTAGAAATAGAAGGAAGGCCTTTTATTGCTTATTACAGTTTGGCTATGTGCACCGGCAACTGCTGCTTTTTCTTTTGTTTGAGTGAGCCCACCTGAATAGCTGGTAGCTAAAGCATGCCCGAAACCACCTTTCTTAGCTTCTCCGGCAACAGATGGATCAATCATAATCATTGCATTGGCCGGTTGATCTTTATTGTAATAATAAATTCCCTCATCATGCCATGTGGCTGGATCATTTTTGTTGGCTGCATCCTGTGCAAATACGCCTAAACTGCTTAAAGCAAAAACCGGCAATAAAAATGTTAAAGCTGTTTTTCTGATTTGTGTCATAACTTCTATTATATATGTATTGTGTTTTGGTATTTATGTGATCTAACTTCGCTAACTTATTATTATTTTTTACCAGGCTTAGAAGGGGCTGGTTTAGCCGGAGCAGAAGGTTTTGGAGCCGGAGCTGATGGTTTTGCGCCACCTCCTCCCGGAGCACCTCCACCCATATGAGCTGAACCCGCCGGAGCCGCAGTTCCTGATGTATGACTTGCTCCGCCTGGAGCAGCGCCACCAGAAGGTGCACTTGGAGCCGGGCGACCTGAACCTCCGGACCCTGCACCACTTGATGGAGTGGCAGCGGGACGTCCGGAACCTCCTGCGGCAGCGCCACCTGATGGTGCACCTGCAGCCGGACGGCCAGAACCACTTCCAGCAGCCTCACCGGCAGCGGGACGACCAGAACCACCTGCTGGTGAACCAGCAGCCGGGCGACCTGAACCACCACCAGCGGGTTCGCCACCTGCCGGACGGCCAGAGCCACCTCTTTCAGCCTCTCCTCCTGCCGGACGGCCCGGAGCACCGCCCCTGCCAGCTTCGTTGCCTCTTCTTTCTTCGCCACCTCTTCTCTCTTCACCGCCTCTTCTCTCTTCTGCCCTATGTTCTTCATGACGTGACTCTTCAGCACGACGATTCGACATTTCTCTGTTGCGGGCCATATCTTCGCGGCGAATCCTTTCCATATCTTCATGGCGAACCCTTTCGCCTCCATGGTAATAGTCGTTACCACGGTAGTAAATACCTGTACGTCCGTGCCAATACCTGTCGTCGTTGCTATACCTGATCATATCCTGATGGTAAATGCCTTCATGATATTTGAAATAGTAACCTCTGTAATAATCATGCCTGAGCCATGGATTCACTTCGCCTACGACCACTTTGTAAGCAGAATAAAGATCAAAATTGGCGTAGCGTTCAGGAAGCTCAGGTGAATGGATCCACTGACCATAAGCTGGTTCAAAATAGTAATATTCACCAGTTGGAACATTATAATAAGCTTCAATGGCTGGTATGTAGTAATTTTCAACATAATTGTAGCCAGTAAGGCCCCAAACCGGCTGAACAGTAATATTAATCTGAGCATTTGCCGGGTTGGCGAAAAATGCGCTGATAATAATAGAACTTACTAATAAAAATTTGTTTTTCATAAAACCGAAATTTAAAATTTTAACTGTAATAAATTTATCTTTAAAAGAAATTGTATCAAAAAATTAGGGGTAAAAGTAGTGCTAAGAATTTGAAAAGCAAATTATTTTTTTATTCCAGATTTTGTTATAAGTATAAATATGTACATAATGTAATATAATTTTATAGTTAGATTATATACTTTGCTTCTTATTAAAGAATATCTATTTATGCTGGCAGATTGAGTATTATTTCTGGTGCGCAGATGACCATAAGGATGGTTTCTGTGTAGTTTATTTAATGATTGAGGATACTGCAGATTTCAAACATGCAATAATGCAACCCTCAGAAAGAGAATTTGGCATTAAAATAATCTTGCCTGAAACATTCACAGCATTCTATTTATCATCCGCAAAAATTGCCATCATGCACTAAATAATTGTGCAACCTAAGTGTAAACCAAATTTAAAATAGAATCAATCATCTAAACAGTGCCGATTTTTTCTTTCTTTTGCAGTATCTCTTCAAACTGATACATAGTATGCTACCAAAGTATAGTCGGGTTCTGTTAAAACTTTCAGGTGAATCGCTGATGGGTGTTCGCAATTTCGGCATTGATTCCAAGATGCTGGAACAATATGCCAAAGAAATCAAAAAGATAACGGAGATAGGCGTGCAGGTAGCTATTGTGATAGGCGGCGGTAATATATACCGCGGCATGAATGAGGCAGAAACCGGCATAGAACGCGCCCAGGGCGACTATATGGGTATGCTGGCAACCGTGATCAATGGCATGGCGCTGCAGGCGGCTCTTGAAAAAGAAGGTGTAAACACACGGCTTCAGAGCGCCATTAAAATGGAGCAGGTAGCCGAGCCATATATCCGCCGCCGGGCTATGCGGCACCTGGAAAAGGGCAGGGTAGTAATCTTTGGCGCAGGCACAGGTAATCCTTATTTTACTACAGATACTGCAGGCTCGTTGAGGGCAATAGAAATCAATGCCGATGTGATACTGAAGGGAACCCGCGTTGATGGCATTTACACAGCCGACCCTGAAAAGGACCCAACTGCTACACGTTATGAACATTTGTCGTTTACAGAAGTGATCAGCCAGAACCTCAAGGTTATGGATATGACTGCCTTTACGCTATGCCAGGAGAATAATCTGCCTATAATAGTGTTTGATATGAACAGGAGCGGCAACCTGCTCAGTGTAGTTACCGGGCAGATGGTGGGTACGCTTGTGTCCTGATTATTCATTCTCTGGGATATTTTCAGGTAACCAATAATTTATATACTATTCTGAGGATATCAGCGTTTCCGGTATTCATATGATAATGTGAAATTCAGAATAGGTTATCTAAACATAAAAAAAGAAGAAAGCGATGGGTTTTGAGGTCAGCCTCAAAACCCATCGCTTTTTATAATTCCGATACTTTCAATTATTTGCCATCAGCAGCAGCCTTACGTGGGTTGCGCTCCAGCACTTCATCCACCATGCCATATTCTTTAGCTTCGGCAGCGGTCATCCAGTAATCGCGGTCGCTGTCTCTTTCAACCTTGGCAAGCTCCTGGCCTGAATGCAGGGCAATGATCTCATACAATTCCTTTTTCAGCTTGCCTATTTCCCGGGCGGTGATTTCGATATCGCTCGCCTGTCCTTCAGCACCGCCAAGTGGCTGATGGATCATGATTCGGCTGTGGCGCAGTGCAGTCCGTTTGCCCTTGCTTCCGGCACACATCAGCACTGCAGCCATTGAGGCTGCAATACCGGTACAAATAGTGGAAACATCGGGGTTAATGATCTGCATGGTGTCATAAATGCCCAAACCTGCATAAACGCTTCCACCCGGGCTGTTCAGATACATCTGGATATCGCGGGTACGGTCTGTGCTTTCCAGAAACAATAACTGTGCAGTTACTATATTGGCTACATAATCATTAATGGCCTCGCCCAGAAAGATGATGCGGTCCATCATCAAACGGGAGAATACGTCCATTGAAGCCACATTCATGGGGCGCTCTTCAATAATGTAAGGTGTAAGTGCATTAGGTGTCTTGAACAATGAAGAAGTATAACTATCTACTGCCAGACTGCTGATGCCATGATGCTTGATGGCATATTTGCGGAATTCGTTCTGATTCATAAATTGATCTTTGTATTTGAAATTGTGTAGCAAAATTTAATCCAGAATAAAATTAGTGCCATTTAGTCATACTTTTCCATAACTAGTAATAATAAGGGCATAGGAAAGTAATAAGCGGGTTGATAGAATTAAATATGCTGGAGCTGAAAGGCATTAAACCAGCCATTTCTTTACTTTTCCGGAAAATAGTAATCATATGCCTGTTCAATAAAGCCATCGCCCAAGTGAGTTAGATTTATTGAAGTGTATAGCAATACAATACAATCTGATTTACTTATTTCTTTTTTCCAGTCACAGTGATCTTTTAGGGTATTGTCGGCATTATAAACACTGTTTTTTGCGTTGAACAGGTAAGCGAAATAAAACCAGAATTGCCACCCTGTTGTTGTATTTTGCAGTATGTTATTTTCCATCAGGTTAAATACAAAGCTGTCGCCAATAAATACTATCCGGGGCTTACTGGTAGTTGGATATGCAACATACGTATAGTCAGGATAGCTGAATGTTTCTGTTGTGGCTGGGAAAACCAGGTTTTGCATATCGCCTATATCTACATCGGCATTGCGGGGCTGTGTTGTATGAATGATGGAGTTCAGGACGGGGTGCGGCATTCTGATGTTTCTTAGATTTTCAATGCATCTGAGCAAACTATCACCGGCTAAAAATGCAGCATAAGAAGTCCAATGGATACCTGATTTTGAAAAAAGCAATTCTTTACTGGTGTTTTTTAAGGTCAAAAACCATTCATTAAAATCAATCTGGTTAATACCCAGAGAATCCCCTGTTTGCTTAAAAACCTGCAGGTTCGTTTTTCCTTTTCTCTGATGTATATACATTGCGGGTATGTATTCGGGATAATAATAGGCTTTATTTGGGGCATAAACCAGAATCAATGATTTTCCAGACCTTAACAGAGTATCAGATACCACTTTTAATTTCAGCATTCTTTCTCTTATAGCTTTTTCACCCGCAAAATCAGCCCCGGTATACTCATTGATATAACTATCAACAAACATGCAATTTTCCCTCCCCAATATAAATTTACCCGTTATTTTCCTGAAAAGTGAAAACCTAATCTGATTATTTATTCTTACCATGTCGGCCCTGAAGCCTATATGGTCGTTATAGTATTTGCTTTTAGCGGATTGATAGGAACCATTGTACCATTTTTCCAGGGAGAAATCAATATCCGGCGCATAATCGTTGAACCCTTTTAATGCTCCGCTTGTTAAAAATGGGAGATTATACTGTATAAAAGGCAGCAAAAATACGATCAATAAAAATGCAAGTAATCCTTTTTTGATTTTATTGTCCATTAAAAAAATGAAATCAGGAAACCAGCACCTGAAAATCAGAATAAATATACGTTAGAATTGCTGGAAAGATCAAATAATTGCTGTAGAATGGACTTACATGCTGGGGAGGTAATAGTTATAAACAGAATGAATATATCGTTGTTAATCCGGTGGGGTTATTATAAAGATACAATCGGTTTTGCTTAAGTCCCAATCAGTCTGCCGCTGTCAATAAATGGCAGGTATTGCTGAACAAATGGCAGTAATAGTACAATAAAGATCAGGGTAAACAATCTTGATTTTTAATCTGTCCTCCTCCCAAACTGGTATTGAAGGACTGGCATAAAACAAAAAAATAACTATATAAACCATAAAGTAAATTGGGCAGGCAGATTTGCCGGGTACGCTGCGCTATAACCAATGCGTTAATTAAACAAGATATAATAATGAATTCTGCAATTATTTTGCCGCCGTTGCAGGCTAAAATCGTATTTTTGCACCATGCAGGCAACAAAAAACATCACACCGCAAACCCAATATTTTCTTGAAAAAGAGGAAAGATACGGGGCACACAACTACCATCCGTTGCCGGTGGTATTAAAAAAAGGCAGGGGCGTGTTTGTGTGGGATGTAGATGATAAACGCTATTACGATTTCCTTGCTGGATATTCTGCTATCAATCAGGGTCATTGCCATCCCCGGATCATAGAAACCATTATTGAGCAGGCGCAGCAGCTAACGCTAACTTCAAGGGCGTTTTACAACAATGTAATGGGGGAATATGAAGAATATATTACCCGTTTATTTGGTTATGATAAAGTGTTGCCAATGAATACCGGGGTAGAAGCCGTGGAAACTGCTCTGAAACTGGCAAGAAGATGGGGATATGATGTAAAAGGGATTCAGGAAGGAAAGGCAAAGATTATTGCCTGTGAAAATAATTTTCACGGCCGTACCATAAGTGTTATTTCTTTCAGCAGCGATGAGGGTAGCAGGCGGAGCTTCGGGCCCTTTACACCCGGATTTGAAATAATACCCTACAATGATATTAATGCTTTACAGATAGCTCTGGCTGATCCGGATGTAGTGGGATTCCTGGTTGAGCCGATTCAGGGCGAAGCTGGTGTTATTGTGCCTGCAGAGGGTTATATCGCAAAAGCTGCTGAGTTATGCAAAGAAGCCGGAGTACTGTTTATAGCAGATGAAATTCAAACCGGTCTGGCACGTACCGGCAGGATGCTTGCGTGCGATCATGAGAATGTAAAACCGGATATTCTTATATTGGGCAAAGCCCTTTCCGGTGGAACAATGCCTGTATCGGCAGTGCTGGCAGACAATGAGGTTATGAATACGCTGAGACCCGGCGATCATGGTTCTACTTATGGTGGCAATCCCCTGGCATGCAAAGTGGCTATGACAGCGCTGCAGGTGCTTACTGATGAAAAAATGACTGAAAATGCAATGGTTCAGGGGGAGTATTTCAGAAAAGAGCTGTTAGCGCTGAACCATGACCTTATATCTGTTGTCAGGGGCAAAGGCCTATTTAATGCTATTGTCATTGATCATCCGGATAAAGAAACTGCATGGGAAATTTGCCTGGAAATGAAAGAAAACGGGCTGATTGCCAAACCTACCCATAACGACCGCATCAGGTTCGCGCCTCCTTTGGTAATAACCAGGGAGCAGGTAGATGAATGTATTAAGATTATCAGCAAAAGCCTGGAGAAAATTTGAAAACCATGATTTTCGCTGGGTAAATGATTTGTTATTTTTCATTTACGGCTGTATATGCGGCAAAAGTGTTATGTTCTGGTAATTAAACTCAATATAGTTAGCTGGCAAATCTTTATTTATGCAGGTGATATAAATTTTAGAGAATAAATTTTTTATGAAAACCAACTGCTATACCTTTGCATCCCCAATTATAACAAAGGGAATTAATGGAGTCTAACCATTTTAAAAAAGTTACCACAGCGGGACTTTTAATTACATTAGGGATCATATTCGGTGATATCGGTACTTCCCCACTTTATACATTTCAAACCATATTAAAAGAAGGCGGAGCCGCAACCGAAGAACTGGTACTCGGTGCCATTTCGTGTGTTTTCTGGACACTTACCCTTCAAACGACTTTTAAATATATCCTGATCACACTTCAGGCCGATAACAAGGGGGAAGGGGGGATATTTTCATTATATGCACTGGTGCGCCGCTATGGCAAAAAACTGATGCTGCCTGCCATGATTGGTGCCGGTACCCTGCTTGCAGATGGTATCATTACGCCACCCATATCTGTTACATCGGCCATTGAAGGCCTTGGAGGTGTGAAAGGCCTGGAGGGAATTATAATACCGGGCAATCACCTGGTTATGGGTCTTGTAATGACCATCCTTATCCTGTTGTTTATTTTTCAGAGGTTTGGTACTAAAGTGGTAGGGTGGTCGTTCGGGCCAATAATGTTTATCTGGTTTCTGATGCTGGGCGGATTGGGGATTAACCAGATTTTGCATTACCCCCAGATTTTTAAGGCATTAAATCCATTATACGGATTCCGGTTACTCACCTTGCATCCCAAAGGTTTCTGGCTGCTGGGCGCTGTGTTTCTGTGTACTACAGGTGCTGAGGCACTCTACTCGGATCTGGGCCATTGTGGCAGGAAAAACATACAGGTTAGCTGGATATATGTAAAAACCACCCTTGTATTGAATTACCTCGGGCAGGGTGCATGGGTTTTACTGCAGCATAAACAGAATCTGGGTGATATTAATCCTTTTTTCGAAATTGTGCCTCATGGCTTCTTATTGCCTTCCATTCTGGTGGCTACGGCAGCTACCATAATTGCCAGCCAGGCATTGATCAGCGGATCCTTTACCCTTATCAGTGAAGCAATTAGCCTTAATTTCTGGCCCAAAGTGAGCGTTAAATACCCTACCACGGTGCGTGGCCAGATTTACATTCCCAGTATTAACTGGATCTTATGTTCGGGTTGTATACTGGTAGTTTTGTATTTCCGTACCTCAGAAGCCATGACTGCCGCTTATGGTTTTTCCATCACCATAGCCATGCTGATGACCACAATCCTCGTTTATTACTTCCTGAGGTATGTGAAACACTGGCCTTTGTGGATAGTGGTAATTATACTTTTAGTTTTCGTATCAGTTGAGTCATCGTTCTTTATAGCTAATGCCGTAAAGATTGTAAAAAGGTTATTCTTCCTGGTCTTCGAATTCGGGCTGATATTTACCATGTATGTATGGTACCGCGCCCGTAAGATTACCAACAAGTTCCTGAAATTTGTGAATATGAGGGAGTATGTACAGTTGCTTGATGATCTGAGCCAGGATACAAAAGTGCCAAAATTTGCCACCCATGCCATATTCTTAACCAAGGCCAATAATACTTTCCAGATTGAGGAGCGGATCATTTATTCCATTTTCAGCCGGAAGCCCAAGCGCGCCGATATCTATTGGTTTGTGCATGTGGAGCGCACCGATGAGCCCTATACTATGGAGTATACGGTGGAAGAGCTGAAGAAAGATAAAATTATACGGGTAGAATTCAGGCTGGGTTTCCGTGTGCAGCCCCGGATCAACCTGATGATGCGGAAAGTTGTGGAAGAAATGGTGGCGCATAAGGAACTGGATGTAACGAGCCCTTATCCTTCACTAAGTAAGCACAACCTGGCAGCCGATTTCATATTTGTTATTCTGGAAACATTCCTTTCGACAGATAATGAATTTAAAGCCAGCGATGGTTTCATATTGCATAGTTATTTCTTCCTCAAGCATCTTTCATTATCAGATGATAAGTCGTTTGGCCTGGATACCAGTGAAACCCGTACAGAGAAGATACCTATGGTAGTAACACCATTTACCAAAATGGACCTTAAACGCACGCAATTTAAGATATATGAATAGGGTTCATGAAATGCAGTTGATTACTTTGAATCTTTCAAGACGGTTATTGGTAAAATAATACCACTTTATTCTTTTAAAGACATTCTTATTGGCTATTTTTGTTCTTCAAAATCAACTACTCCCGTGCTGCAATTAACAGTAAATGAAAAGCAAACATTTTCCATAACTCAGGATGAAGGCCGTGTTGAGATAAATAGTACACCTGCGGATTGGGACGCAAGCTGGCAGGCCAACGGCCTGATAAGTGTATTGTATAATGGTAAGAGCTTTACTGCCATTATTGAAAATGTGGATCGTAATAATAAGGAAATATCACTGCGCATTAATGGTCAACTTTATACTACATCTGTCAAAGAACCTATTGACCTGTTATTGAGCAATATGGGCATCAACCTTAAGGCCGGACATAAAACAGAACCTGTAAAAGCCCCTATGCCAGGTATGGTGTTGAAAATACTGGTTACGCAAGGTCAGCAAGTAAATAAAGGAGATGGCCTGGTGATACTGGAAGCAATGAAAATGGAAAACATTCTTAAGGCAACAGGCCCGGCTACTGTTAAAGCTATTAAAGCTACCGAAAGGACAGCAGTAGAGAAAGGGGCTGTTCTGATTGAACTGGAGTAGATATTTAAGTCTGAAATATTTAGTATTTTGTCTAAAATTGCAGATAAGAATTCGTAATTCTAAACCTCCAGGCAGGAAGGGTTGAAAATCAGATTCCTAATTAGTAACAGGCGCATTTTACAACGTGAACAGAACGAAATCCGCATATTTATTTTTTCTGGCTGTTGTTTTCAGCCAGGTTGTCGCTGCAAGGCACTTTTCCTATGTTTATATACAGGGCGACAAAGTAACCCCATTTTATGTGAAGATGGAAGGTATAATGATGCCCCGGTATGGTAAAAATTATTGTATTTTATCCGAATTGAAAGCAGGGCCAGTACATATTGAAATCCTTTTCCAGCAGAATATATACCCGTCGCAGAAATTTACCATTATGGTTCCTGAAGGTGGTTACAGAGGTTTTTTACTGGACAGAAAAGACAGCAGTTTTGTGTTATACGATCTGCAACAAAAACGTTATCTTGCCTCCGGCGAACAATGAAATAGCTGAATTATGAAAAAAACGGGTCTTTTCCTGATATTAATAATGGCACTTTTTTCCTGCAAACAGGACAGAAAAAAGTTGCTTACAGGCAAATGGCATGTAGTCGCATTCGAAAACAACCTCCAGAAGCTGATAGGTAAATGGAATGCAGTGCAACTGATTAATCCGGGAATGGATAGTACAGCCAAGCTGAACCAGCTGTATATTGATACTATCGGGAAAAATAATGATGCTGCCACCAATATAAAATTGTACGGTGCGGCCAATATGGACAGTGTGCGAAGACTGCTGCAGATACAATTTGACAGCGCTAAAAAGATGAGGGATTATGGGGTGAAAACAACCTCTTTTTATTTTGGCGAAAATGGATTGGCGCTGTTGTCATTTCAGGGAAATATAGATTCCAGTGCATGGTATGTAGACAGCCTGGGTTATCTGATACTCGATGATATGAACGATGCTACAAAAGGGGAGAAGGTGAGGATGGAAATAGTTTCGGTTTCAGATACGGCGCTTCAGTTGAAATTCAGGGATAATGGCGATTATAGTATCGTTACATTTCATCCGGAGGGTGACAGAATTACAAAAAAGGAGCCGGAAGCCGATACCTGGTTTAATTTCAGGCCAGACGGAATAGTGGAGTTGATTGTAGATAAGGAAACAGATACAGCCAACTGGAACCTGGAGAATGATTCGATAATCAATATCAGAAGTGTGGTGAAAACACCAGATGGTGAACCTATGAGGTGGAACATTCTGGCGATTGGAAATGACAATCTTACCTTAAAAATTATAGAAAACAGCGCTATCAGCAAGCTTACTTTTAAGCGGGAAGGGAAATGAGGCAGGTAATTATTATCTTTGCCGCATACCACTTATAAGTGAAGAATATTTATGAAATTTCATTGAAACATTGAACTTTATAGATATATGGTTGTCAATCATTTAACTAAAATAACTACAGGCGAAAAAGTGAATACTATGCGATCTATACCATTAAGACAAGCCCTGCGCGAAGCTATGGAAGAAGAAATGCGCCGCGATCCTTCGGTTTTTCTGATGGGTGAAGAGGTAGCGCAATATAACGGAGCTTACAAGGTGAGCCAGGGTATGCTGGAAGAGTTTGGCGCCCGGAGGGTGATTGATACGCCAATTACAGAACTGGGTTTTGCTGCTATAGGCGTAGGCGCTGCCATGAATGGTACAAGGCCGATTATTGAATTTATGACCTGGAATTTTGCTGAGCTCGCTATCGACCAGATCGTAAACCATGCCGCTAAAGTGGTATCGATGAGCGGCGGCCAGTTTACTTGCCCTATTGTTTTCCGGGGCCCGAATGGCTCTGCCGGACAGCTTGCTGCACAGCATTCACAGGCTTTCGAAAACTGGTATGCCAACGTACCTGGGCTGAAGGTTATTTCTACTATCAATCCGTATGATGCAAAAGGCCTGCTGAAGGCTGCAATCCGCGATGAAGATCCGGTTGTGTTTATGGAGAGTGAAACTTTTTATGGCGACCTGGGTGAGGTTCCGGAGGAAGAATATATTATACCAATAGGCAAAGCTGCTATCAGAAGAGAAGGCAGTGATGTAACCATTTTGTCTTACAATAAAATGATGAAGGTGGCTATGGCAGCCGCTGAGGAACTTGCAAAGGAAAATATCAGCGCTGAAGTAATTGATCTTCGTACAATCCGACCACTCGATTGGCATACCATTGTAGACTCTGTTAAAAAGACAAACCGTCTGGTGATTGTAGAAGAGCAGTGGCCTTTTGGCAGCGTATCTTCCGAGATCAGCTACAGGGTGCAGAAAGAGGCATTTGACTACCTGGATGCGCCTATACGCCGCATTTGTTCAGCCGATAGCAATATGCATTATGCCCCAAACCTGGTAGCCCTTTATCTGCCCGATGTGCCCCGCACAGTAAAGCTGGTTAAGGAAGTAATGTACCTGGTGAAATAAGGTATAGAAAATTTAGTTATAGAAAAATACATAGCCCATGGTTTCAACCGTGGGTTTTTATAAAAAAGAGTTGATACCAACCGTTTTAACGGTTTACCTGGTAAATGTAACGGTTAAAACCGTTTATGTTTGCCATATTCATTTTACCCAAAGCCGGAACTATGAGCTATATAAATAGGTAAGCAATTTTGAAACAAGGAAATAAAAATAGCGAAAGTGTGTTACCCTTAATGAAACAAAAAAAATGTCCTGCCTGTAATGCTGATTTTTCCTGCACCAATACCGAAATAGACGGTAGCTGCTGGTGCGAAAGTTTCCCATCTATTTTTCCATTAAACCCTGAGGCAGATTGCCTTTGCCCATCCTGTCTGAAGGCAGAAACCATTAAGAAAATCAATGAATATACGGAGACGCTTAGTCCCGAAGAAGCACTGAATAATAAAGCGCAGTTATTACCAAAAACAGCAAATACAATTGAGGGCATAGATTATTATACCGAAAACGGCTATCTGGTATTTACAAAATGGTTTCTTTTAAAACGGGGCTATTGCTGTGGCAATGGTTGCCGGCATTGCCCGTATGGAAACAGCCCATCAACTCAGTAGCTTTGGCAGAAACTGATCATTTTCAGCGCAGTGATTGCCGCTTCTTCCCCTTTATGGCCATGTATGCCCCCCAGCCGTTCCCATGCCTGATCTTCATTGTCCAATGTAAGTACTCCGAAAATTACCGGTACAGGTAAAGTCATATTCAACTGCAGAATACCTTCAGTTACGGCTTTGCATACATAATCGAAATGAGGAGTACCACCACGTATCACTGCTCCGAATGCTATTATGGCTTCGGGTTTTACTTCTTTGTTTTTATAATGCTCCCATAAATACCTGCAGGCAAAGGGCAGCTCAAAACAACCCGGCACAGCAACATTTTCCAGTATCTCGCCCGAGTACTTATGAATGACGCTTTCGCAACCATTCTTCAGTTCCCGCACTATTTTATCATTCCATTCGGTATGAACTATTGCTACCCTGGGCAGTTTTAAAATGTCCAGTTTATGCGTATCCATCAAACTGCTGCTGTTGTGCGATTGTGCCATAAAATCTCTTTTACGGACTAAAGGTAAAGATCGGAAGTGTAATTTTAATTTTAATTACCGGATGGTCTTTCCCGGACAATTGAAAAAAGAATCGGCAAGTATAACGGACCACAAAATAAATATTAGATTTGAAGGAATAGAAAGTGTTCAATATTTATGCTACTAGGATTTGATATAGGAGGCACAAAATGTGCTGTTATTTTAGGTGAAACAGGTAGTAATGAAACAATAAGCATCATTGCTAAAGAGGTGTTGTCAACCAGTTTGCCGGTATTTGAAATGATTGAATTATTGTTTGCAACTGCGGAGGAAATAATAAGGAAACATTCTTTTCAGAATAGCCATTTGGATGGCATAGGAATTGCGTGCGGCGGGCCATTGAATAGTAAAACAGGTGTTATCCTGTCTCCGCCCAACCTGCTGGGCTGGGACAATATTCCCATTATTGAACTGACTGAAAAAAGATTTGGGGTAAAAGCAATACTTCAAAATGATGCCAATGCCTGCGCTGTGGCTGAATGGAAATATGGCGCTGGCAAAGGGTTGCAGAATATTATTTTCCTCACCTTCGGCACCGGTATGGGTGCGGGGCTGATATTGAATGGACATTTATATTCTGGAACCACAGATGCTGCAGGCGAAGTGGGGCATATCAGAATGGCCGAAGCTGGGCCTGTGGGTTTTGGTAAAGCGGGTTCGTTCGAAGGTTTCTGCAGTGGTGGAGGGATAGCCCAATTGGCGCAGACAAAAGCCAGGGATACATTGCAGCGTGGTGGGCAAACACTCTATTGCAATAACGTGGATGAATTAAATTTGATTACCGCCAAAACAGTTGCTGAAGCAGCTTTTAATGGTGATGAAAATGCAATTGAAGTTTACAAAACATGCGGACAATACCTGGGCAGAGGGTTGTCTGTACTAATAGATATCCTGAACCCCGAAATGATTATAATAGGTGGTATTTATGGCAGGGCGCAATCTCTTATTGAGCCATGGATGAATGAACTGATCAGGAAGGAAACATTGCCAATCTCTGCAAGTGCCTGCAAGGTTGTTTCGGCTGCTTTGGGGGAGGGGATAGGCGATTATGCAACGCTGGCATTGGCAGGGATAGTTAATTAAATTTAAAAATGGAGAAGCCCAGGAAAAAATTAGAATTCCTTTCCAATTTAATTTTACTCCAACTTATTCATCATTTAATTAGCTTTATGATTTTACAATTAAATGCGATGGCCGCTACTCAGGACGATAAAATAAAACCGCAACTCCGAACCTTCGACCTTACCATGATAGTGGTGGGATTGGTAATAGGCATGGGCATATTCAGGGTGCCTTCAGAGGTTGCCCATAAAGCAGTCATGCCAGTGATTTTTTTTGCAGCATGGATCATTGGGGCGATTGTCAGTTTTATTGGTGCACTCACATTTGCTGAGATTGGTTCGCGGTACCCGGTGGCAGGTGGTTTCTATAAAATATTTTCCCATTGCTACCATCCCTGTTTTGCATTTATGGTCAACTGGATTGTTGTTATCAGCAATGCCGCTGCCACAGCGGGTGTGGCTATCATGGGTGCTGAATATATTGCACCATTATTACTGCCCAATATGGAGCATGACCTGGCAATAAAATCAATCACCATTTCCTCATTGGTTTTGCTTTATATCATCAATATGATTGGTATTAAAGTAAGCGCCAAACTGCTCAATGGTTTGATGCTGATAAAACTGAGTATGCTGGTATTGCTGATCTCGGCGGTGTTTTTTGTTGCCGGAGATCATACCATGCCCGTTGCTGCAACACCCGTTCAGTCATCCGGCGATATGTTTAAGGCTTTTTTTCTTTGTTTTATCCCGGTTTTTTTCACCTATGGCGGTTACCAGCAAACTATGAATTTCGGAAAGGATATACCCAATGCAAGCCGCACCATGCCCCGGGCCATTTTCTTCGGGATCACTATAATACTCATCATTTACCTGAGTGTCAATTATTCTTATTACAGAATTCTCGGACTGAATGGCCTTGCTCATTCCACAACAATAGCATCGGATATTATGGGGCTCCTGTTTGGTAAAGTAGCCTTTAAATTAGTATCGGTGATAATGTTCTTTTCCGTTATGGCATACGTCAATGTTTCGGTAATGAGCAACCCCAGGATCTACTTTGCTATGGCTGAGGACAAAGTGCTGCCACCCATATTTAAGCGGTTCAACCATAAAACCCAGGTGCAGGAATTTGCGCTTACCGTATTTTGTGTTTTCATATTTATCACCTTGTTTTTTATCTCCTCATTCCAGAAAATACTGGAGCATGTGATGTTCTTTGACAGCATCAGCCTGATTACTGCAGCGGCTGCCATATTCATTCTCCGGTACCGGGCAAAGAAATCGGGTGAGACAAAAGATATTTTCAAAATAAAAGGTTACCCCTACCTGCCTGCTTTCTTTATCCTGATTTACCTGGCGGTAAATATCAGTGTTTTTTATGCCAATCCCTGGGCTGCAACCACCGGCTTTATATTGTTTGTTTTGGGTTTCCCGTTGTACTACCTGGTTAAATATGCAATAAGCGAAACAGACAAAACAAAATCCTGATACCTGTTTTTATGCAACCACGTTTCGTAATACTCCCGGAAAAATTGCTCATTGGCCAAAAGCTTACCATGAGTCTTACCAACAACCGCACTTTTGAATTATGGAGCAGTTTCATGCCCCGCAGAAAGGAAATCAAAAACATTGTTTCTAATGATTTGATAAGTATGCAGGTATACAAAGACATACTGGATTTAATAAACTACAATTATGAGGAAAAGTTTGAAAAATGGGCATCCGTGGAAGTTACCGATTTTAATTCTGTTCCCGTCGGGATGCTGAGCTATGTGCTGAAAGGCGGGCTGTATGCGGTTTTCCTATTTAGAGGTCCGGCAAGCAATGGCCCTGAAACGTTTAAATATATATTCACACAATGGTTGCCTGGTTCAGGTTATGATCTGGACAGCAGGGAGCATTTTGAAATTCTTGGAGACAAATACAAAAACAATGATCCGGATTCGGAAGAAGAAATCTGGATACCAATCAAAAGAAAACAGTAACCCTATCCGTTTCTCTGCTTATTTTGCAGCCAACTTTTACTGTTTATGATCAACCATTCAAAACTGAAATCTCAGTTTCTCCTCAATCCGGATATTACCTACCTTAATTTCGGATCATTCGGCGCATGCCCGCAACCGGTTTTTGATGATTATATAAAATGGCAGCGCCTGCTGGAGTGGGAGCCTTGTCGCTATATTGCTGTGGATGGGGTTAATTATCTGAAAACATCCAGGGAGGCACTTGCTTCTTTTATTAATTGCGATGCCGATGATGTGGTTTATGTTACGAATCCCACATATGCTATCAACATTATTGCCAAAAGCCTGAAGCTGAATGAAGGTGATGAAATCCTGACCACCAACATTGAGTATGGCGCTATGGATCGTACATGGAATTATTATTGCCGGAAGAATGGCGCCAAATATATCCGCCAGACCATTGAATTGCCGGTAACTTCAAAAGAAGCGCTGCTTGAACAGTTCTGGAAAGGATATACCGATAAGACTAAAGCCATTTTCATTTCCCAGATTACCAGCAGCACTTCCCTGCGCCTGCCCGTGAAAGAAATTTGCGACAGGGCCAAAGAATTAGGCTTATTGACTATTGTGGATGGCGCTCATGTGCCCGGGCATATACCTCTCAACCTTGCTGAACTTAAAGCAGATATTTATACCGGGGCCTGCCACAAATGGCTGATGACACCCAAAGGCTGCTCATTTCTGTATGTGAAAAAAGAATACCAGGATTTGTTTGACCCGGTTATTATAAGCTGGGGATATGAGAGCGCAGCGCCAAGCCATTCCCGGTTTCTGGATTACCACCAGATGCAGGGTACCCGCGATTTTTCGGCTTTCCTTACCGTTCCTAAAGCTATTGAATTCCGGACTGAAAATAACTGGGACGAGGTTGCTGCCGTCTGCCGGCAATTGGTAAGGGAAAACTATGAAAGATTCTGCGATTTACTGGGTTCAACTCCTGTCTGCCCTGTCAATGATGATTTCCTCGGCCAGATGTGCAGCATACCGGTTAGTACCGATCAGCCGGAAATGTTGCACAGCCACCTTTTTGATCAGTATAAAATTGAAGTTCCGGTAATGCGGCAGGAAAATAATGTTTTTCTCAGGTATTCTATCCAGGTTTTTAATGACCAGAACGATCTTGATATTCTTTTTAAAGCATTGCAGGAAATTCAACAGAAAACCGATTTATTGAAAAAGTGAGTTAACTGGCATAGAATGCCCTCGCTATAAGCAGGTGTATCAATGGCTTTAATGTGCGTTTTCTTTTTTATAAGCCTGTTTTATTTACTAAAAGCAATATTTAGCCGGAATTATAAATATTCCCTAAAAATTAGTTGGGGCATACTTAATTAATAAGGGATTTTATTGCTATATTGCGTGATGATGATTATTTCCGGGTTATTTCTTAATCATTATAATGAATAATGAGTTGATTTTTCTTTAAGAAGAAGCATTGCCCAAAGTTAACAAGTGTCATTTTATATATAATACACAAATAGTATTTTTATGAAACAAATTAAACCTATAATACTTTCCCTGATTCTGCTTTGCCTCGGTTTTTCGGCTCAGGCACAGCTTACAGCAGGTTTTACAGCTTCCCACCTTGCAGGCTGCGCCCCACTGGTTGATACATTTTTAAATACCACCGAGCCAAGCACAGGTACCACTTATGTCTGGAACCTGGACAATGGTACCAGTTTACTTACACTGACAAATGTTTCCGGTACTTACCTTACTCCAGGTACTTATACCGTAACACTTACTGCTACTAATGGTAGTTCAACAAGTACACATTCGCAGGTAATTACAGTTTATCCCAACCCGACAGTAAGCTTTACTGCCGCTCCATTAGTAGTATGCCCGGGAAATCCAGTGATTTTTACCAGTACCACTACAGGCGGTGTTCCTGGTCCGGTTACTACCTTATGGGCTTTTGGTGATGGCCTGTCCGGAAGTGGTTCTCCTGTTTCACATACCTATGCTGCTTCAGGAATATACACCGTTACCTTGTATGCCACCAATGCTGACGGATGTTCAGCAACCCTTACCAAACCAGGGTATGTGGATGTAGTAGTGCCTCCGGTAGCCAGTTTCGTAGCTTCTCCCAGCCATTTCTGCAATCCACCGGGCATCGTTACATTTACCAGCACATCCACCGGAACAGCGCCAATGACTTACTCATGGACCTTTGGAGATGGCAGCCCCGGCGGCAGCGGTGCAACACCTACCCATACCTATACAGCTACCGGATCCTATACTGTTACCCTGAAAGTTACCGATGCTGCAGGCTGTACGGATAGTACAGTTATGCCGGATGCTATTGTTATCAGTAATATCCATGCAGCTTTTACTGACCCTGATACAGCATGTGTCAATTCGCTGGTTAATTTTCCCAATACCAGCAGTTATCACATAGGCAGTACCTGGCATTACGGCGATGGTATATCCGGAGGCAGCGATGCCGGCGCTCATGTTTACACCGCTCCGGGCACTTACAATGTAACCCTGGTTGTATTTGATGGTTATTGTTATGATTCAGTAACCCATCCTATCGTGATACTGCCTCCACCGTCGGCTACATTTACCATCACCCCTGCCGAACCTTGCCCAGCGCCAGTTACAGCCACTTTTAATGGAACAATTACAGGCTCTGGCGGCGGGGGCACTCCAACTATTACCTGGTTGTATGGAGATGGTTCTACCGGATCGGGTAACCCGGCTACGCATACTTACCTCAATAATGGCATAGATACCGTTAAAATGATTATCACCAGCGCCTTTGGTTGCGTGGATACTACTACCCAATACTATACTATTTATGACCTGGTTTTCAAGATTCACCATCCGATAGATACGACAGGTTGTGTTCCACTTACCGTCAATTTCTCAACAGATATACTGACCAGCGTACCGGGCCCCGGCTATACGCCATATCCTTACCCGATTTCCACTTTTTCATGGACTTTTGGTGACGGGTCTCCCGGGTCAACTTCTCCCACACCCAGCCATACCTATACTGCGGTGGGCACCTACAATGTAACGGTAACGATTATTACAGCAAATGGTTGCCCTGCAACTGCTACTACTACAATAATAGTCGGTGCACCGCCAGCGGTCACTTTTACAGCCACACCCACTGTTGCCTGTTACAATAATAACGAGATACATTTTCTGGCAACCATTATTACAGGGCCTGTGGGCGCTTATAAATGGCAGTTTGGCGATACTACAGGGGTAGAATATACCACTGTAGATTCGGTAACCCATCATTATCCGTACCCTGGTATATTTTCGGTTACGCTTACGCCTATCTATAATGGATGCGCAGGCGCTCCTGTAGTATTTAATTTTATCACTATCGATTCATCAATGGCTATTATAGGCGATAGTGTATTATGTACACCAGCTAAACGAGTCATGTTTACCGACTTTTCCTACGGGGATAATACCCATATCTGGATGTTTGGTGATGGTACTACATCTACTGTAAGTAACCCTACGCACGATTATCCGTTACCTGTTGTTTATACCTGTACGCTAACTACATATAATTCATTAACTGGTTGCCGCGATACCGCAACAAGAACTATTGACCTTACCCGACCGGTCGTCACATTTTCCACGCCGGATTCCAATGTATGCTCCGGAGCAATAGTTTTGTTTACTTCCTCCGTCACGGGTGGGGTGGCATCCAACTATTTCTGGCACAGCAGCGGCCATTCGGCCGACAGCACTTCTGCTACCTACCTCGATACTTTCAGTTTCAGGGGTATATATACAATTGAGCTGATAATAGAGGACCAGAACGGTTGCTACGATACTTCAACCAGGCTTAATTACCTGCATGTGGGCAGACCTGTCGTTAGCTTCACCGCAGTGCCGGCAAGTGGCTGTGTGCCGCTGGCGGTAACGTTTACCGATGCAAGTACCGATATTGCCGGCACTACCTTCCCGGGGCATGTGTGGGTATTTGGTGATGGTGGTTCGTTGCCTTCCGGAAATCCGGTTGTGCACACTTACACCACTGCCGGTTCATTCACTATTACCGAAACGGTTACCGATAATATAGGTTGTGCAGGTACTGCCTCATTGGCGCTTGTATCGGCCTATAAACCAATAGCTTCGTTTACTGCAAGTAATCTTAATCCTTGCCTTGGCTCAGCAGTAATATTTACCAATACATCCAGTTCTACCACTACCTGCAGCTGGACTTTCGGTGATGGTTCCACATCGACCGCGGTAAGCCCTACGCATACCTATGCTGATACCGGTTTGTATACTGTTTCTCTTACAGTTACTGATATTCATGGCTGCTCTAATACAGCTACCTACCCGGCGTATATTCATGTCAATCATCCGCATGCATCATTTTATATGGACGATTCGATTTCCATATGCCCGCCGCTTACGGTTCACTTTTACAATACAAGTACCGGAGCCACATTTTATAACTGGAAACTGGGCGATGGCAGCATATCTACATTACTGAACCCTACCGACCTGTATATTGCTGAAAGCTATGATACTATAAGGTTGATTGTATCTAACCTTTATGGATGTACGGATACTGCTTATGGCCATGTGAACATACTGGGTTATGCAGGAGCCTTCAGTTATACGCCCGATTCGGGTTGTGTGCCGCTCAATGTGTTTTTCACCGCCGACCTTGCCAATGTGCCCAGCATTACCTGGGACTTTGCAGATGGTACCACTCTGACAACATCTATGAGCGATACCATTACGCATCTATACCTGGTACCTGGCAAGTATGTGCCCAAACTGGTATTAAGCAATCTTACCGGCTGCGAGAATTCGAGTGTGGGTCTGGATACCATAAAGGTGGATGCGGTTTACCCTGGTTTCAAAACAGTTCCCGATCCGGTTTGTCTTTATGACAATGTTACTTTCACCGATACCTCCCGCAGCTACTGGTCACATATCACCAACTGGAACTGGACTTTCAGTGGCACAACCAGCACACTCCAGGCACCAGTTACGTCCTATACTGCAGTTGGTATTTACCCGGTAACCATGCAGATAACTGACGGATGGGGCTGTACAGGCGTGGCTAATGAGAATGTAACGGTTTATCCGCCACCGGTGATTACTGTTAGTCCGGATACTGTTATTTGTCTTGGGGATGCCGCAACCTTGTACGGTTATGGCGGAGTATCGTATACCTGGGCAGGAGCAGGCACTATGAGCTGCACAGCGTGCAACCCAACCCTTGTATCTCCTGCTGTTGTAACTCAGTATACTGTTACCGGTAAAGATATACATGGCTGTACCAGTACCGATACTACAACCGTATTCCTTAAAACACTCACCGTAGCACAGGCATGGGGTGATACCCAGATTTGCTATGGTATACCTGTGCCACTGTTTGACACAGGTGGAACCAAGTACACATGGATACCAGGAACGGGGTTGAGCAACTCCATGAGCTGGGATCCTATTGCAACTCCGCCATCTACCACCACTTATATGGCCATAGCCCAACTGGCAGGTTGCCTGCCGGATACCAACTATGTAACCGTAGTTGTATTCCCGCTGCCAACAGTTACTACCGGGCCGGAGCAGGACATCCTTGCCGGTACTTCTGCTCAATTGACTGCCACGGGAACGCTTATACATAAATATATATGGAAACCGGCAAACTCGCTGAACTGCGACAGCTGCTACAACCCTGTATCCACACCATCGGTAAATACAACTTATTCTGTAACTGTTACAACCATACATGGGTGTACGGCTTCGGATTCGGTGCGGATACTGCTTTATTGCGACAACAGCCAGTTGTTTATACCCAACAGTTTTACACCCAACGGCGATGGAAAGAATGATGTATTCTATCCTCGTGGCAGCGGAGTAAGTACTATAAAGTCATTCCGGATATATAACCGCTGGGGCAATCTCCTGTTTGAACGGACCAACATCAGTCTGAACGATGAATCGAACGCCTGGGACGGCACCTTTAATGGAGGAGCGCCAAAGCCGGATGTATATGTGTGGGTTATAGATGCAATTTGCGAAACCGGCCAGTCGCTGTTTCTGAAGGGTGATGTGACGATAATACGATGATATAAAAGATAGTTGATTTTCTATAGTTGTGCCACACACAAATAGTGTGGCACAATTATGAATAGAAGTGGCATTACACTTCAAAAATTCCATAATAGGTAAGTTGTAATTTTCAAGTGCAATATAAAAATAATGTGACGTTGTTGGCTATGTTCCATTACAAGAGCATTAAAAAAACCAGCAAAATCATTGCATAAGGTTAGAAATATCATTTGAGAAATGGTGCTAATTGGTGATTTTGTAGTTTAATAGTAAATGCGCGGACATTTGTATGCAGACGATCGCCACATCTATCTGAAAAGTGAAGCCTCAGCCAAACGAGTGGCAGAAAGCATCATAAATTACATAGAAGAAAAGCTGTTACTTAAAGTAACCAGGGAGAAGACAAAAATAAGCAGACCGACAGAAAGCACGCTTTTGGGGTTTACATTCTTCCGGAGTGCAAACTTTTTATACTAAACACGGGATAAATCGGCGCATTAGATTTTCACAACAAAGTTTACAAAGGTTGAACACAAAGTGCACCAGACTGTAAGTATATATAGGTAAGAGTATAAAGTGATTTTTTCAAAAATAAGCTTCCTTTTATCCCGATGAAAGTATAAGTCAAGAACATTGGGTAAATAATTGTGGGGTACCATAAGCCTAAATACTACATGGGCTGATGCCCTTTGTATACTCTGGCATCCTGTTTCCTGATGAGTTCTTCCCGATTGTAATACCTGATGTATTGACCGTGATCAAGTATGGTTTTCATTTCGGCATCCATTTTCTTCATCAGTTTTGCCTGTCTTTTTTTCTTGTCGGGCTGGTTGGCGGCTTTGTCCATATCCTGCTGGTAGGAGAGGGATATGGCGCTGATTTTATTCAGTTGGGCGTCATTAATTTGCAGGCTGTCTTTCAGCCATTGAATTTCTTTTTTCGATCTTACTTCGGGCGAATACCTGGGCTGGGCCCAGGTGGTCAATGAGCAGAACAGGAAGATGATAATGCTGCAATACCGAAAAGAAGCCGACAAAAGGTAATTAATAGTAATCGAAGATCCTTTCAGTGATGCGTTTTGGTTTATCATTTTCATATACAATTTTTATAAACCAGTTGCCTTCTTTGTCGTAGGTATAAATATTCTTGATTTTCATTGCGGGTTTGCCCTTGGTGTTGATGCGCTCATTCTCCGTTTCGTTGTTGTGGGTATCGTAGGTATATTTCTGGGTTATTTTTTCGATCAGTGTGCCATCTGGTTTGTAGGTGGCATCGAAGGTATGATTGCCCCATTTATCGAGCTTGCACTCATAAGTGGTTTTGCCTTTTTCGTTGTACTGTAATACCTGAATAACGTTGTTTTCATTGTCGTATTTGGTTATTATTTTTTTGTACCTGTCGGCAAATTCATTGTCATATTCGCGCTCTTCGGTCTGGTTGCCATTGGCATCGTAGGCATAGGTGTAGCGTGATTTGAAGTTACCTGTCTGGTTATAATCTGTAATTTCGGTTACATTGTGTTTGTCATCGTATTTGAACAATTCTTTCAGTTTCAGCCTGCCATCGCCTTCGAAGAAATTTTCTTCCTTAACGTTGCCCTTGTCATCATACTTGTAGGTGTGGCGGGTTTTGAGTGCACCTTTATAGGTTTCGTTCGATTCTATGAGGTTGCCCTGCAGGTCATATTCACGGTTGTAGTTCCATTCCAGGCTGCCATCGCCTTTATAGGTGTTCCAGTCTATTCGGTTTCCTTTGCTGTCTACCTTATAAGAAGCTGAATCTTCGAGGGCTCCATCGCCATTGTAGCGGCTGTTGCTTACAAGGATTCCGCTGTTGTCGTACTTATACAGGCTTTTCATAGCCTTGAAGTGCACATATTCGTTCTGTACGGTATCATCGCCGGCAGTAGAGTTAAATTCTGTGAGAAATCCTCTATCGTTATACTTGCTGGTGGCGGTATGCACGGTGCGCCCTTTCTGCAACTTGCCATCTTTGCGCACTACAGTAAAACCGGTTACCGACATTGTTTTGACCTTGCCCCTGATTTTATCTTTTGCTAGATCGCTTTTGTCTTTATCCTTATCTTTATCCTGAGGATTTTGCGCGGTGGCTGCAAAACATACAAGCAACAACAAAAGAGTGCACTTTATTAATCTCATATCTGCTGATTTTATGCGGGAAGAGTTCAAAAGTACCTTAGTAATCCTGAATTATCAAATGGCAATTCCCAAATGCAATTTAAGACAAGTTATGTTAATTGTTTTCTTAAATTTATATTCACCTTGAAGCGGGTGAAGGGCTTAATTAATTTTCTTTCCAGTAAATGTTTCATCTGTGATTACCCAATCATAGCTGCCGGGAGGAGTATAGCTGTAATGATATGTATAGGATATACTGTCGTTGCCCAGGGAAATCTGAATGGTTAAGGCTTCTGTATAATCATTATTGTTTAGTGCAGCATGAGCAACAACAAAGGAATTTGTGTTGCTGTATAAAAAATTTATATTCTGATGATAGGATGTGCCATTGAGCACATAGTTGCCTATGGCGCGGCTGTAATTTAAAGTACATGTTATAGAATCATTCGCTGTTTTAGTGATGATAAATGTATCGGAAGCGATCAAAGTATCAAAGTTATTTGGCGGATTGGTAACAGACCCCCACTGATGTAACGTGCCAACGAAGGAGCCTGGAACCCTATTAATATGGGATTGGCTTGTTTTTTTACACCCGAATATTATGAACAGCATTATAGATATCACGGGCAGGCATATACAACGATTTACGAGAGGGGAAAAGCTGGTCATAATATTGTATTAATCAGTAGATATTGCCAGATAGTTACCTTTTAAGGATGTTACAAACACCATGCAAAAATAATTTGAAATCAATTTATTACAGAACAATAATCATGCCAAAGATAATTCAATCTACATATGCATCAGGATGAAAAGCTACAGAAACAAGCGAATAGAAAAGGAGCAGGGATTAAGAAGGCGGGAATGAAGCCTTTTTTATTTTACTTTTATCCAATAAAATATTTTATGTCCAGATGCATTATACCTTCAGTCCTGTTATTAATTGCGTTGGTAGCCTCTACTACATTGACCTATGCACAAACTTTTGTTGCCACTTCCGCATATACCGGCCATCCTGTTAATATACATGGTTATCAATGGGATAGATCACCTGCCTGGGTTTATCCTGCCGATTCTATAAAGAAGCATAACCGGCGAATAGGCTTTTTCAATAGTGACGATGGCTCCGATATTGCAGTACGCGGGTTTGCTGGTGGCGCAATATTATCTGCAATTGGTGGTATATTGATGCTGGCCAACCAGCATGACCAAAACAGTTCAGGATTCCAGGATGGGGCAGGTTGCACGGTAATGGGTGGGTGTTTCGTAGTGTGCAGCGTATGGGGGTATTTAATTGTCAAGATAGCCAATCGCCATCACGGTTTTTCTTTGGCTGCCAAGAAGAACAGGGTAGGGATAGCTTATAATTTTTAATTTTAATTTTAGAATATCATTGAAACTAAGTTGCTGCCAAACCTGCACCTAAGTGAATGACTATTAAGAATATTGCTACAATTAGTTTTGCTGCTGAAATAGCTGCTGAAAATAACTGAAAAGGAAGAATGCAGAGGAAATAATTACAGGTTGCGACTAAATATTTTTTTATTAGTTTTTTCATACATTTGGGTATAAAACCGAAAACAATGAAACCATCCCAGAAAAGAAAACGGGCTGTATTTATGCTTGTTTTTATTTTGTTTTCGCAACTGTTGCTTGCACAGGCTAAAACAGATACCATTGGGTTTGTAGCTATGAGGCATTTTGGTTGGCGAAGTTCGAGGCATATGGCATGGCGCACCTATAAAGGTGAAAAAATAAAGAGTGCACATAAGCTATCAACGATTCTGAGGCAGGACCCGGAAGCTTTCAAAATTAATAAAAAAGCGATGCGCTGCCTAACATGGGGCTTAACCCTGGACGGCGCTGTTATAGCAACATGCATTGGTAACTGGGCATCCAATAATTCACACGCAAGCCCTGATCATAACATACCCTATATTGCAGCCGAATGTGGATTTCTGGCTGCTGCATATGTTTGTACTTTATCAGCGCTACGCAATCAGGAGAAAGCAGTGAAGCAATTTAATTCCGATGTTCAAAAGACCGGTTATAATGAAGTAAAGCCGAAGTTTTATTTTTCTTATACAGGATTCGGTGTTGGTGTTGGATTAAGGTTTTAATCAATCAGAACCTGCCAATAACATACAAACTGAGCTATAAGCCCTAGAAAATAAGAGGGCTGCCATTGAAGTCTTTTATTATCTTGCATTTAGATGAATGTACAGGAACAAATTAAGGAATACATAGCCAGCCTGCCTGAGCCAAAGCGTAGCGATATGCAGGATCTGCACGCTCATATAGTTCAGGTTTTGCCGGGTTGCAGATTGTGGTTTGATAATGGTATAAACAGCGAAAATAAAACGGTTAGCAACCCTACCATAGGCTATGGATTTTATACCATAAAATATGCTGATGGAAAGACGAGGATTTTTTTTCAAATAGGTTTGAGTGCTAACAAAACCGGGATATCTGTTTATGTAATGGGTATAAAAGATAAGGCCTACCTGGCCCAAAAGTTTGGGGAAAAATTAGGTAAGGCAAGTGTGACCGGGTATTGCATAAAGTTCAAAAAGCTGCAGGATATAAACCTGGATGTACTTGATGCAGCGATAGTGTATGGGGTAGGGATGAGTGGTGGAGATTAGATTTTTGAAGTGAGATACTTCCCCCAAATGGCTAATTCATTGTTTGAGTTATTATGTGATTGGATTGAGAATATTTGAATCTACTGATCATCTTTCAGACTGCTTAATGAAAGGTAAATTGCCAAATGACCTTGATATCGCATTCCCCCTTTGTGCGGTAGCTTTGAGCGTAAGCGAAGGGGGTAGGGGGATGTTTGGTGCCGATTATTTAATTGTAATATTATGACCAACAAAATCATTCCATACAACCCCGCATTGAAAGAACTTGCCAGGAAGCTACGCAAAAACAGCACTCTGAGTGAAGTATTGTTGTGGCAACAAATAAAAAACAATTCCCTGGGTTTTGAATTTCACAGGCAGGTGCCTATAGATAATTATATAGTGGATTTTTATTGCCATGAATTAATGTTTTGTATTGAAATTGATGGCAATAGTCATGAATTTAAAAATATTATTAAGAATGATATAAGGCGGCAAGAAAAATTGGAAGGATTGGGCGTTCGATTTTTCCGCGTTAATGATATTGATGTGAAAAGAGATATAAAAAATGTAGTTTGGGCAATTGTCGGATTTATTGAAGAAATTAAGAATAGAAAAAAGACATCCCCTAACCCCCTTGCGCCAGGGCGGCACGCAGTCGCGTACGCACAAGGCCAGGGCACAAAGGGGGAATGCTAGACAACATATTTTCAACATTTCATCCATTATCTTAGTATAAATAAAAAACATCCCCCTAACCCCCTTCTCACACTCACAAGGCCCTCGCGGCAAGGGGGAATGCTGCGGAACATATTTTCAGGGTTATCAATAATTTCAGCAGTTCCTCTATTATCTTAATATAAATAAATGAGATATCCCTAACCCCTTGCGCCACAGCGGCACGCTGTCGCATACGCACAGGCCCTCACGGCAAGGGGGAATGCTGCGGAACATATTTTCAGGGGTATCAATAATTTCAGCAGATCAACGATTATCTTATAAATGCCAGACATCCCCCTAACCCCTCCCGATGAAAAATCGGGATAGACTTTCGCATACACATAAGGCCAGGGCGCAAAGGGGGAATGCTCCGGAACATATTTTATGGGTCATCAATAATTTCAGCAATTCACGCATTATGCAAGACAAAATAAAGGACAT
>Ga0364860_10239_pt1 | contig 41698 bp, 29 predicted proteins | sample ExccelAu500001D4_FD_206916 | JGI IMG/M metagenome (GOLD analysis project Ga0364860, IMG submission 206916) | Enriched cells from Trout Bog Lake Hypolimnion, Wisconsin, USA - BchlTB.Aug20.5000.01 .D4 | ecosystem: Environmental > Aquatic > Freshwater > Lake > Hypolimnion/Profundal zone | place: USA...
TTTTTTCTCCGTCTTTTATCCGGTAGGAAGCATTGGTTATTACCTGATCGCCATTACTCAGGTTCACAAAAATTTCAGTAGAATCCTTGCTCTGGTTACCCTCCGATATGTCCACCCATTTTGCTATGCTATTTTTAACAGCCACTACATACTTTCTTTCAGTGGTGGTAACCACAGCCGATTTGGGCACTACAAAGGCATTGGCACTGCCACTTGTTGGCAGTATCACTTCTGCAAACATGCCGGGCTTAAACCGGTTGTCCCCGTTATCCACATCTATTTCAATTGTCTCGGAGCGGTAGTTGCTGCTCAGACTTTGTGAGGAGCGCGATACCTCGCCTGTAAAGTCCTGCCCGGGCAGTGAGTTAGCCTTATAATGTACTTTATCACCTACTTTAACCTGTGTGGCATATTGTTCCGGTATGTCTACAACGAGGCGCAGTTTTGACAACTGTTGCAATACCAGCATGGGTTTGGCATTTTGCGCTCCTGGCCCGGCCAGCGCACCGGGATGCACATTGCGCTCGGTTATAATACCATCAAATGGCGCAGTAACTGTAAGGTAATTCCTCATTGTTTCCTGTGCTTTAAAGTTGGCTAATTCGCCTTGCGCAGTAGCGCTGTCGCCCTGTTTTTTTGCGGCGGCAGCCTCAAGGTCATAAGGTGAAATAGTACCTGGTGTGAGGCTTGTCTCCAGCAGACGGCGATACCTGTCTTTACTGTTCACATAAATGGCATCGGCCTGCAGATACTTCTGCTTTGCCGCTGCCACCTGCTGCTCCACTTCGGGAGCTTCAAGTGTTATGAGCAGTTGTCCCTGCCGCACTACAGACCCTCTGTCTACCGCCACAGTTTTTACAAAACCGCTGATTTTAGGAAAAAGCTGCACAAACTGAAAAGGCTGCATTACTCCCGGCAACTGCACATTGCCGCTGATCTGCCGCATTTGCAAAGCCATTGTAGCATACGTTTTCTTTTCCGGATCTGCACTGTTTTTTTTGTCTTCTTCCTTACTGCCACAAGAGCAGAATAAAGCTATAATGCCCAGTGTGGTTATGAACTGAAACCTGCTGGTCCTGTTATTATTTTGAATCATTGTATACAGATTTAAAAATGGTTTGATTAATTGTCTTTATGATCAGTGCGATGGCTACGCTTTTCAGGTAATAAAGACGGTGATTTTAATGAAGATTTCTGCCTTAGCCAGATATAACATTGAGGTACAATAAAAAGGGAAGCAAACGTGGAAGCGATAAGCCCGCCTATAACCGCCCTGCCAAGCGGGGCTGTCTGGTCGCCGGCTTCACCCCAGCCACTGGCCATGGGTATCATACCTACAATCATTGCAAGGCTGGTCATCAATATGGGGCGCAGTCTTACAGATGCGCTTACTGTTGCTGCTCTCACTACATCATTATTGTATTCGTACCTGAGCATTTCCGCATTACTTACAATCAGTAAAGCATTGGCCACCGAAACACCAGTGGACATGATAATACCCATATAAGACTGCAGATTAAGGGTGCAGCCCGTGAGCAACAAAATAACCAGTGACCCAAGTAATACAGCCGGTACAGATGACAATACAGCAAAGGCAGCCCGGAAAGACTGATAATTGGCTGAAAGCAATAAGAATATAACAATAATAGCGAGCAATAAACCGCTCTGCAGACTATCCAGAGTTTCGGTCAGCAGGTTCGACATTCCCTTTACTTCGGCTACCAGCCCTTTGGGCAATTGACCAAGTGAGGTTATGGCCTTATTCACTTCTTTTGTACCTCTGCCAAGATCGGTTTTATACAAACCTGCGCTTACTGTTACAAAACGTCTTGGCCCGCTGCGATCATACTCGCCCGGCAGGGTATCAACCTGAAAAGTAGCCACATCCTGCAACACAAGCCCTGTTTGCCCCACCTGCAATGGTATTTCTTTGAAGTCATCTATGCTGTTCATTTTATAAGATGGCACCTGTGCCTGTACCTGATATGAGTAGGCATTCTTTGTATCCAGCCAGAGATTTTTCTCAGTGTAGCGGCTCGATGATGTAAAATCAGATACCGACCTCGACACATCCTGCAGCTTCAACCCCATCTGTGCTATCTTATAACGGTCGAGTATGATGCGCACTGTAGGGTACTTTAAAGGCTGTTCTATCTGCACGTCGCGCATGAAGGGTACCTTTTTCAGTTCTGCAACAAGCCTGTTGGCATAGTCTTCAATCTCCTGCATGTTTTTACCGCCCACTTCTATCTCAACAGGCGTAGCTGCTCCCTGGCTCATTATCTTCTCTGTGAGCTCAATAGGTTCAAAAGAAATCTTTACACCAGGCAGCCTGTTGTGTATGGTGGCGCGTACCAGCTCCTGAAACTTGTCCTTGTCCATTTTAAAATGGTCATCCAGCTGAATCTGGAGCGAGGCCTCATTATAGCCACTGTTAAAAACATACAGGTTGCAGGTGGCATAGTTGGGCGGCATCATGCCCACATAGGCCGAGCTGATCTCAACATGATTGCCGGTAATGCTGTCTAAAAGCATCAGTGCATCATGCATCATAAGCTCTGTACGCTCCATTCGGGTACCATCGGGCAGGCGGAACTTAATCTGGTATTGCCCGTTATTGGTTTTAGGTAAGAGGTCTTTCCCAATCCATAAAAAACAGGTTCCGATGAGGGCAAGAACAACAATAAGGTAGAGGCTTACATTCCGCCTTTTTTTTCGGCTCATTTTCCTGAGATTCCACAAAAACCTGGTCCTGATCCGGTCAAAGAAACTACCATTCGGATGCTCGACTTCTGGTTTTTCCTGCTTTTTATCCGGGTCATAGCTGGGAAGGTCCCCTGTTGTTTTATTTTGAGGCTGATACATTCCTTCTTTCAGCAACCAATTGGAGATAATTGGAACAAGTGTCTGCGACAACAGAAAGGAGGAGATCATGGCAAAACCTACCGCCAGAGACAGCGGCACAAACATAGCTCTGGGCACTCCGGTCATTAAAGCCGCAGGTACAAAAACGGCAAGGATGCTTAACAGGATCAGTAATTTAGGCAATGCGATTTCTTCGCAAGCCTCGAGAATGGCTACCCGCTTTCTCTTACCCATTTCCAGGTGCTGGTGAATATTTTCAATGGTCACGGTGCTTTCATCAACCAGTATACCTATAGCAAGTGCAAGCCCTCCCAGGGTCATAATGTTGATTGTCTGACCGGCCATTTTCAGCAGAAATACTGCACTGAAAATAGCAAGCGGAATGGTAATGACCACTATGATACAACTCCGCCAGTCGCGCAGGAAAAGAAGGATCATAAGTGCGGTAAGAATAGCGCCTATAGCCCCTTCCGAGATAATGCTTTTTACCGAGTTGATCACAAATACCGACTGGTCGAATTCGTAGGTAAGGCGCACATCGTCGGGCAACAGGCTTTGCATTTCCGGCAGTTTTGCCTTCAGTTGCTGGACCACTTCCCAGGTCGATGCATCGGGTGTTTTTACAATAGGCATATATATCGACCGCCTGCCGTTTACAAGAGCATAACCGGTTGTAACATCGGCGCCATCTTCAATAGAAGCGATATCGTGCAGAAAAACCGTACTGGCATTATCCGACCGTATGGGTATATCACCAAATGCCGAAATGGTGCTTTCAAGGGCATTGGTGGTAACCATGTAGTAAGTGTTGCCAATGCCGATATTGCCCGATGGCGCTGTGATATTATTGTGGGTCATAACATTCACCACTTCATCGGGTGTGAGGTTGTAGCTCCTTAATTTCTCGGGGCTGATGTTGATCACTACTGTGCGCTGGTTAGAGCCAATGGGCGGCGGGGCAGATAGCCCGGCAATAGTGGAGAAAAACGGCCGTATACGGGTTACTGCCAGGTCGTGAATTTCTTCAAGATGCTTATCTGTGCTGCTGAATACAAGTGTGCCCACCGGCAGAGATGACGCATCGAACCGGATTACCTGTGGCGGCAGCGCTCCCGGCGGAAAAAACTGCTGTGCCCGGTTCAGTTGCACCGCAACTTCTGCCGATGCTTCAGCCATATCTGTTTTTTCAAAGAAAACCAGTTTTAAAATACTGATACCCTGAATATTCTTACTGCTGATGTTTTTGATACCGCTCACATACAGAAACTGGTCTGAAAGGCGGGTGGAGAAAAAACCTTCCATCTGCTGAGGCGTCATACCGGCATAGGGTTCTATGACATAAATTACCGGCAGATTCAGCTTCGGGAAAATATCAATCTGGATGGAATTTATGGCTAAGAAAGAGCCAAAAAATACCGCTGATACAATAACAAGAATGGTAATTGGCCTTCGGAGCGCTGCTTTTATCAAGCTCTTCATAAATTAATGTTTAAAATTTTGTAAGAAAATATCAGATTGCCCGCTGAGTCCGGCTCGTATATAGAGCAGTTGCAGCAGTTCATCCTGCATGTTCACATAGCTTGTCTCAGCCTGCAGCAGTGCATATTGCGCGTTCGTTACGTCTATCAGCGTATTCAACCCTGCCCTGTAAAGCGCCGTCTGCTGTCCGTAGGCCTGGCTAGCTGAAGACAACTGAACGGGAATCTCTTTCAGCTTCTCCAGGGTTGTAGCATAAGTTGAATTGGCCTGCTGCATCATGGCATCCAGCGATAGCTGTTCGGTCTGCATTGCATTCTGCCTTGCCTGAGCCAGCAGTCTGCCCTCCGCCAGTTCATCATGCCGGTGCTTCAGGTCGAAGATGTTATAGCTCAAACTCAGCCCCAGCAAATAATTCGATCTGCTGTAGGGCATACCATAAGCCAGGTCATCGGGATAAACGCCTGTGGGTGATATGCCGGAGCTGCGCATCCAAGTAGCGCCATCAAAACTCACCCTGGGCAGGTATTTTTTGGCTATTGTATTATTCTCTGCCACTTGCTGCTCATACTGTTTCTGGTAAACCTCAAGCAGCGGGTGGTCCCGGATAACACTGTCGGACCTTTGCAGGAAAGCAGGATTTAGCAATAATGATGGTGCTAAAATAGACGTATCCGGCACCAGGCCGTTTGCATTAGCACCTGTGTAGCTGGCAATTGTTATCCGGTCATAGTTAAAATTATCGAGCGCCTGAAGGTAGCTGATACGGGCATCAGCATATGAGGCGCTGGCGGTACTGCTGTCAACTCCCGGCTTTAACCCGCTTAGTACAGTGGCTCTGATTGCAGTAAATATTACCTGCGCCCGCTGCATATTTTCATTCTGAATCTGTAATAACCTGTATTTTTTCAGCCAGTCGAGATATAAGGATACGATATTCTGGGTAAGCAGGTATTTATCGCTGTTCAGGTTGGCCACATTTACAGCCAGTTGCGATCTGGCATCCTGTTGTTGCGCATTGTAGTATCCGAAGGTGAAGAATTCCCATTTAAGAAAAGATATAGCAACATTACCCGCTATAGGGCTGCCCGATACCGAACTGTAACTGCCTGGCGTAGACGGCACCATGCCCATTGAGAAGTAGGGCCCCTGGATCGAATTGTCGGAACCAATTGTGGCTTGATCCTGCAATATTAACGTTGGCAGCCGATTGCCATTAATGGTAGTCACATGTGCACGGCCAGCCGATACTTCTGCCTGCCTTTGCTGCAGTAGCGGATAATTGGCAACCGATTTATTTACTGCATCGTATAAATTAAGTACCTGGGCAGTACTGTGCAATGGCAGGAAATACAGAGGCAGCACCAAAAGCCTGAATAGCTTAAGCACAGGTCTGCACCTGCTTGTTTTATTATCCATAAAATAAATAGTATTAATCAGGCGGAATGCCTGCTTGAATAAATGAAATAATTGGGACTATGGAACTGGAAATCAGGCTACAGGCGGGCCTCTTAAACTATTGCTGCATAAGCACGCAGACTGAAAGTGAAATTCAGTAGTATAAAATAAAACAGGTCTGGCTTCGGGAAAAGATTCATTAAAATTTATAGCTGCATAATCGTCCCACGCTTTAATTCTTATTTTATTCCTGTTTTTATCCTGACTGTCTTTATTAAGTACAGAAGCTGAGTTATTGCTGGTTTGTACTGACTTGCTTAAAAAACTCTGATGATAAATATCACTGAACAGAACTACATGATTTCCCCCTTCGCCGTTATTAAAGAAACTTAATAAAGCAAAAACCGGCAACAGAATAAAGAGGAGTCTTCTATTCATTGAAAAGCAAAGGTATATTAACATATTTAAAAATGAGTAAGAAAGATCGGAATTCTTTAAATATTAACTTGCCGGAAATGAAATTAGGATATTATTATAAGATTCGAGTTAATGGAATCAACGGTTATCGTGTGCATACCAACACTGGGACAGTAAAATATCTTTTCCTATCTTCATTGATTATAAATTGCATCAATGACCGACAGCGAAGAACAATTTCAGGAACGATATAAAAAACTGAATGAACGCCAGAAAGAGGCGGTAGAGCATATCTACGGCCCGGTGATGGTAATAGCAGGACCAGGTACCGGCAAAACCGAAGTGCTCTCCATGCGCATCGCCAACTTGCTGCGCAGCGAAGCCCAGGTACAGCCCCATGAGATTCTGTGCCTCACCTATACCGATGAGGCTACAAGCTCTATGCGCCGCCGCCTGGTGCAGATAATAGGCCCTGCAGCACATAAAGTAAACATTTATACTTTTCATGCTTTCTGCAATAATGTTATTCAGAACAACAGCGAAACCTTCAGTATGCGGTCATTGCAACCCATTACTGATCTGGAGCGTACAGAGTTGCTGTACAAATTGCTGGAAGATCTGCCATCCGGTCATCCGTTGCGCAAATTGAGTGGTAATATCTATTTTGATGCCGGAAAGATCAGCCGCCTCTTCGACCTCATGAAGCGCGAATACCTGTCGGCTGAATACATCTCAGATGGTATTGATACTTACCTGAAAGAATTGCCTTCAAGAGAAGAATACATTTACAAAAAATCGGGAAAAGGCTATCAGAAAGGCGATGTAAAACAGAACCTCATAAATGAAGAAATAAAGAAAATGGAAGGAACCCGGTCGGCAGCTCTGCTATTCGACCGGTATGAGGAGCTGATGAAAGAATCGGGCAGATATGACTTCAATGATATGATCATCTGGGTGCTGGCTGCATTCAAAGAAAACTCTGCATTGCTGCAAAGCTACCAGGAGCGCTACCAGTTTATATTGGTTGATGAGTTTCAGGATACCAATGGCTCCCAGAACGAGCTGCTGAATCTGCTGGCATCTTATTGGGAAGACCCCAACATATTTGTAGTTGGCGATGACGACCAGGGTGTATATGAATTCCAGGGCGCCCGCATCCGCAACATTGTTGATTATTATGAGCGGTACAAAGAATCAATAAAAGTAATTGTGCTGCCCCATAACTATCGTTCATCGCAAATGATACTGGATAAGGCCATGGCTTCTATCCATAACAACCAGCAGCGGCTCATTAACCAATTGCATGAGCTGAACCTGGACAAACAGATTATCGCCTCTGCCGATCGTTTTATAAATGGCGCCGATACGGTGCAACCCATCGTAAAGTTTTACAACAATATACCGCAGGAAGAGTGTGATATAGTACTGCAGATACAGTCTCTGAAAAACGCAGGCATACCGCTTAAGAATGTGGCGGTGTTGTATGCCCAGCACAAGCAGGCAGCCAATATTATGAGCATTATGGAGAAGCAGGGCATACCCTATAATGCAAAGAAGCCGGTAAACATTCTGAAAGAACCACTCATAGAGCAGTTGCTGAATGTACTGCAATACGTGAGTGATGAAAAAAAGAAATCCTTTGAAGGCGAAGAAGCATTGTTCGAACTGATGCACGCACCCTACCTGACTATATCGCCAACAGATATTGCTCAGCTGGCCCTTTACCTCCAACATACCCGAAAGGAAAAAGGCCCCACCCGCTGGCGTCTGATTCTGAACGATGTGCTATTGCTGGAAACCTTAGGACTCAGCTCAGCAAAGGCTATGGCAAGGCTTGGCTATTGCCTGGACAACTGGGAGCAGCAACAGTTATCCCTGCCATTGCCGCTGCTATTGGAAAAAATAATTCACGAAAGCGGTATGGTGGCCTACCTGGTGCGTACCACCGATCATGTCTGGAATATACAGGCACTCTATACCTTCTTCGAATTCGTAAAAGATACCTGGGCCCGCAACCAGAAAATAAAACCATCTGGCCTGCTGGAAATGATTGAGCGAATGAACGATGAAAACATTTCCCTGCCTTTGCAGCGGGTAATCCAGAATGAGGACGGAGTTCACTTTTATACCGCACACAGCTCCAAGGGCAATGAATTTGAATATGTTTTCCTTATTGGCTGCACCAAGAATTTCTGGGAAGATAAGCGGGGCGGCAACAATGAATACCGGCTGCCTGATACAATCACTGCCACTGTAGAAGACTCCCAGAAAACAAATAAAACAGAAGTGGCCCGCCGTCTTTTTTATGTAGCCCTTACCCGTGCTAAAAAACACCTGCATGTATCTTTCGCCATAAGTGATGCTGCAGGCAAGCCGCTGGAAACGTCAGTATTTGTGGATGAGATTTGCCCGCCCGAAGAAAGAATTAATCAGGCAGTTCCGTCTGATGAACTGTTGCGGTTTATGGAAGTGGCCATTCAGCCTGTTCCCGAAATATGGATAAAAACTGCCAATGGCCGCTGGATAGATCAGGAGCTGAAACAGTTTATTGTCAGCGCCACATCGCTCTCCAAATTCCTGCATTGCCCGCTCACTTTCTATTTTGAAAACATTCTTAAAGTACCCTTCCAGAAGAATGATGCACTGGCATTCGGAAGTGCGGTGCATACTGCCCTTGAGCGAATGTTTGTGGAAATGAAACTTAATAAAGGAACCTTCCCCACCAAAGAACAGGTTTTGGGTATATTCAAAAATGCGCTGTTCTCAGAAGCTTCCAGCTTTACGCCTGTTCAGTTTGAGCGCAGGATGGAGCAGGGGAATACCCTGCTTTCGGAATACTACGATCACTACATCAACACCTTTCATAAAGATGTGGAGATAGAATTTAAGGTGCCCCGTTACCTGCTGGATGGCGTGCCTGTAACCGGCAAAATAGATAAGATAGAGCAGCATGGCGACTCATGCACTGTAGTAGATTATAAAACCGGCGACCCCGATAAATCGGCCATTGCCAATGTGGCCCCGCCCAACGATAAAGAACCACAGGGCGGCGACTACTGGCGGCAGATGGTTTTCTACAAGCTGCTGCTTGAGAATTATGAAGAAAGGCCACGGAGGGTTACCACAGGCATGTTCGACTATATACAGCCCAGCAAAACAGGTGAATACAAACAAATGGTAGTCCCTGTATTTGCCCAGGACGAAACCACAGTGCGCAACCAGATAAAAGATGTTTACAGCCGTATCATGAACCACGAATTCGACCGGGGCTGTGGCGAGGAAAAATGCCACTGGTGCAATTTTGCCCGGCGATATGAGCTGATAAGGCCAGGAAAGGAAGAGGTGGTGGAAATGGATGATTTGTGAGGGGATTTTCAATTTCTTCGATTTGAGGAAAACCTACCAGCTTCAATGTAAATAGCCGGTAGTTCAACCACCGGTTACTATATCCCTATTCCGACTCAGCCCTTGTGGATCGAATTTGTGTTGGGACTTTCCCCGGTCTTAAGGAATTTGGAAAAGAATTCTAAATGCACAATCAGATTAACCCTACTGCAATTTCCCCAACAAAACGTTAATTCCCAAAATCTAACCAACTAAATCCCCCCTGTGGTGCATACAATTAGTAATTAAAATTCCGTTGCTTTATACTTTCTTTAATTTACGTGCACACACACTATTTATGAAATACTTATTTACTCTGCTATTCCTGTTGTTATTGGGCCAATATTGTAATGGCCAGAATTATGTAGTAAAGGGGTCAGTGATGGATACCCTGAACAGTAATGCGCTTTATAGGGGCTCGGTGGTAATGATGCGGGTGAAAGATTCGGTGATTGAGGCATATACCCATACAGGTCCGGATGGGAAGTTTGAGCTGAAACTGCCAAAGGAGGGAAAATACATTCTGCGGATCACCTTTCCGAGTTTTGCTGACTTTGTGGATGTGATTAATGTAAAGAAAACCACTACCGACCTGGGTATGCTGCCTATGGTATCGAAGGAGCACCTGCTGAAGGAGTTTGTGCTGACCCAGCAATACTCGGCTATAAAAATAAAGGGCGATACTACTGAGTATATGGCCGACAGCTTTAAGGTGAAGGAAGGCGCGACAGTAGAAGACCTGCTGAAAAAACTGCCGGGCATACAGGTGGACAAGAATGGGGTAATTACGGCCCAGGGCGAAACCGTACAGAAGATACTTGTGGACGGTGAAGAGTTCTTCAGCGATGACCCAAAGGTAGTGACGCAGGGGCTGCAATCGAATGCGGTGAACAAAGTGCAGGTGTTTGATAAAAAGAGTGACCAGGCTGAGTTTACGGGCATAGATGACGGTGTTAAAACAAAAACCATCAACCTGGAACTGAAAGAAGATAAGAAGAAGGGATATTTTGGTAAGGTGGATGCAGGTGGTGGCACAGATGGCTACTTCCAGGACCAGGGAATGATTAATGCGTTTAGGGCTAAGAGTCAGTTCTCGGCATTCGCTATTATGTCGAATACAGATAAGGTGGGACTTGGCTGGCAGGATAATGATAAGTTCGGCAGCGGCAACGGGGTAACAACCATAAGTGACGATGGCGGAATCATGACCACCTATTCCAGCAGTTCGGATCAGGACTTTGGAGGATGGAACGGGAAGTATAATGGTCAGGGCCTGCCCGAAACCTGGACCGGAGGGGCGCATTTTGCCGACCGCTGGGGCGATAATGATAAAAGCCACATTACCGGAAACTACCGGTATGCCATGCAGAATGTGGAATTGGATGGCAATACCACTACACAATATGTGCTGCCCGGAAACAGCGGCTTTGTGAGCGAGCAGAGTAAAAACCAGTTCAGCAAGGGCGAACGGCACGGTATGGACTTTATGTATGAATGGAAAATTGACAGTTCCTCGTCTATAAAACTGACGATGGATGGCGGGTACAAACAATCGGATATAAAATCGGTGTATAATACTAATACACTCAATAATGAAAACATATTGCTGAATAATAATAATCGCACCATCATCAGCACAGCTTTCTCAAACTTTGTAAATGCCGACTTGCTGTATAAAAAGAAATTCAAAAAAACGGGGCGTACTTTATCAATAGACGTTAAGGAGAATTATAAGGATTCTAAAAGTGATGGAACGCTACTGTCAAGTACCGGTTATTATTCGTTTGATACCAGCAGCCACCTGCTGGGCGATTCAACTATTAATCAAAGGAAAGTGGCCAATACCAATACTCTTGCCTTTAATGCCAAAGCAGTTTATACCGAACCACTTTCGAAAACTGCATTTATAGAACTGGATTATGGTGTAACCGCCAATAACAGCCGGAGTACCAATTCATCGTATAACTCAAACGGTTTAGGTGGGTACAGCACAAAACTTAACGACACCTTCAGCAGCGATTACAAATACAATATACTGAGCAATATGGGCGGGGTGAATTTTAAGTTTGTATATAAGAAGATCAATTTTTCATTTGGCAGTGATGTATCTACGGCCACTTACCTGCAGACCGACCACCTGCATGGCGATACTTCGAGTCACTATAATTATCTGAACCTGTTTCCGAAAGCGGTATTTACTTATAAGCTAAGTAAACAATCGAGCATAAAATTCACGTACTTGGGTAACACTCAGCAGCCATCTATAAGCCAGATAGCGCCACTCAGGCAAAATTCTGACCCGCTGAATATTACAGTTGGTAACCCCTCTCTGAAACAACAGTTTTTCAACAAGTTTACCCTGAATTTCAACGATTATAAAGTGCTTACAAGCCAATACCTGTTCGGGAATTTTTCATTCAATACCGTATCAGATGCCGTCGGTACGCGTCAACTAACTGTAGATGGTGTCAACACCACCCAATATATTAATGTGAACGGTAATTATTCGGGCTATGGCTACCTGGGTGGAGGGAGGAAAATAAAAGCGCTGGACCTGATGGCAGGTGTGCAGATAAATGCTTCGATCAACCATACCAATAACCAGATAGGAACAGATTCGTCCATCTATTCTGTACCCGTTTACCACAGCAACAGCAATGATAACAACACCTATGGCATAGGGCCTTATTTTAACTATGACAAAACAGACAAATATGATTTCTCCCTGCAACCCAGTCTTAACTATAATCAGAACAGGTCTACTATAAGTACTTTTTCATCGAACTACTGGACATTCAGCACCGACTTTTCCGGCACGGTGCAGCTGCCAAAGAAATTTGAGATCGGCAGTTCTGTGAATGTATGGATCAGGCAGGCTACTCCGGTATTTACTACTAACAATGATGTGGTGAAATGGAATGCTTTTATAGGTAAAAAATTCCTGAAGAATAGCCCTCTGGAACTGAAAGTCAGTGTTTTCGACATTCTCAACCAGAACATTGGTTACAGCCGCACGGCGCAGGCAGGGGTGGTAACACAAAGTACCTTTAATACCATACGGCGTTATGGTATGCTGCAACTGGTATGGAACTTTACACATACACCCGCAGGAGCACCACCTCCAACAGGCGGAGGGATAATGATGAAATAAATTATTGACTTGAAAGAGAAGAAAATATTTTAACCGCAAAGAGCGTTAAGGCATAGTAAAGAAGGCGCAAAGGGTTTAACCACAAATGGGAAAGGAATGCACCAAGAACACAATTATATTCGAGCAATTAAGCGGGCACAAAGGCCGGCCGTAAAGAATTTATCAGAATTAGCTGAGTCCAAATTTATGATGATTATGAGACGAACCTATTTTATAATGACTATTATTATTTGCATGGCGACAGGAGCACATGCACAATTTACTACTGCCGGCAAGATAGAGTATGAACGCAAAGTAAATGTGTATGCGCAGATGGCGGAGATGGACAACAGTGACTGGTTTGATAAAATAAAGTCGCAGATACCCAAATTCAGCACTTCCTATTTCGATATGATCTTTGATACGGCAAGGAGCATATATAAACCAGGCAAGGAAGTGGAAGGGAGCAATATGTTTAAAATGTTTGGTGGCGGGCCGGCTATGGAAAATGTGGTGTATACCGACTTTGTTGTAGCTAAGGTAACTGCTGCCAAGAAGGTTTATGAGCAGAAATTCCTGGTACAGGACAGTATGCGGAAGATAGAATGGACAGAGAAAGATGAAATAAGGACCATAGCCAATTATAAATGCCACAAAGCTGTGGGTATCATCTGCGATTCAGTTTATGTAGTGGCGTTTTATACTGAAGATATTGTGGTGAGTGGCGGGCCGGAGATGTTCGGTGGATTGCCAGGTATGATTATGGAGCTGGCAGTGCCCCGCCTTCATACCACATGGGTAGCAGATAAGGTAGAACTGATTGCCCCTAAAGAAACAGATTTTACAGTGCCGGATAAGGGAAAGAAAGTAACACAGAAGGAATTGTTTGAGACGGTGAAGAGCAGCTTTAAAGACTGGGGTAAGCTTGCGCCAAGGAATACATGGTGGACAGCTCTGTAACCAGGAATTGCAGGATTTCATAATTATCTAATACGCAATTCACATATCTGCAAAACCATCTTCATCTGTTTTAACGGGTATATAGATTTGAATGGTAACTTGCAGGTATGAATTACCTGGGCCATGCTTTTCTTTCATTTAATGATGGTGATATACTCACCGGCAATATGATTGCCGATCATGTGAAGGGAAAGGCTGCTCTGGACCTATACCCGCCGGCAATAAGACGAGGTATAGAACTGCACCGGAAAATAGACGGACATACGGATGTACATCCCGCAACTGCAAGAGCTAAATTACTTTTCAGAGAACATTACGGATTATATGCTGGACCGATTGTGGATACGCTTTATGATCATTTCCTGGCCAATGACCCTAAATTTTTCCCGGACGAGAACTCATTATTAAAGTTTACTCAGACTGTGTATGAGCAACTCAATGTAAATGCTGCCTGGATGCCCGAAAATTTTGCAGCATATTTCCCATCCATGAAACAATATAACTGGCTGTATAATTACCGGACAGTAAAAGGCATTGAACGGGCTTTGAACGGGCTGTGCAGGCGGGCAATGTATATGGCTCCTGTTGATAAGGCTTATGAAATATTTATTACATCCTATTACCAGCTGAATCAGTGCTATTATGAGTTTATAGATGATGTTATTAGTTTTGTTAAAACCGAAACAGCGCCCCATAATTCTTAACAACTGTATATATTTGCCAATTCCTGAAAATTTATGCGTTCTACATATACCATTATTGCAATTGCCATACTTCCGCTTTTATTCATTTCGTGCCACTCCAACTCCCAGCCTGTAGCCAAAAAGATCGATTATTCGAAATTTCATGATACTGCAGCAAAATCTGCTCCAGCGGCCCTGGTATATGATACGAACAATGATAAAGTAAGGAGTATTACAGCCCAACTGGACCAGTATTATAAGCGGCAGGTAGCTGCAGGTTTCAACGGTGGCGTGCTGATTGGATATGGTGGTAAAGTGATTTATGAACGTTATTTCGGTGTGAGTAACAAGGAGAAGAAAATACCTTTTGGTCAAAACTCCTCCAGCCAGCTGGCATCTGTTTCCAAAACATTTACCGGAGCTGCCGTACTTTATCTTTACCAGCGTAAATATATCAACCTCGATTCACCGGTGCAGTATTACCTGAAAGAATTCCCCTATCCGGGTATTACAGTGAAGATGCTGCTCAATCACCGCTCAGGCCTGCCCGATTATACCAAGTGGTATGAAGTATACAATCATGATCACACAACGCCCATATACAATGCCACAATGATGGCGCTGATGGCGGAGCACAAGCCCCGCCTGGAATTCAGGCCCAACAGCCGGTTCAAATATTGCAATACCAATTTTGCTGTGCTCGCACGTATAGTTGAGAGGGTTACTAATCTCAGCTTTTATGATTTTATGTCGCAATATATTTTTAAGCCACTCGGTATGGATCATACTTTTGTCTATAATCCGGGAAAAGGGCTGCCTGCAAATGCTGCATTAAGTTATAAGCACAACTGGTGGAGGGAGCCCGATATGTTTGCTGATGGGGTTTATGGCGATAAAGGCATTTACAGCACGCCGGAAGATATGTATCGCTGGGACCAATCATTTTATCAGAATAAATTGCTGGATAATGAGACTATAGAACTGGCCTACGGTCCTTGCTCATTTGAGAAGAAAGGTATTAAAAATTACGGGTTGGGCTGGCGCATGTTGTGCTTTGCCAATGGCAATAAGATCATCTACCACAATGGCTGGTGGCATGGAAACAACACATCTTTTTACCGGTTTATAAAAGAGAATATGACCATCATTGTGCTGGGCAACCGGTTTACTAACAGTATATATCATCAGGCGCCGGCTATTTACAGCATATTGAAGAATGTGCCCCCTGAGAACGGATTTGATACAGAGGATTAAAATGGATTATTCCAGTCAGAAAATATAACTAACCTCATCTTTGTTAAAACCGGAAAGGTTGGACCATGTTTGAAATTCCTATACAGTATCAATAAAGCGTTTTTCCACCTTATTGAATATAATAATGCCGCATAACAGCAATACAACGGTAAAACCGGTACTGTAAAGCAGTCCTATGGCATTGAATGATCCCTGGCCGAGAAAGCCATATTTAAAAGCTTCGAACAATGAGGTAAGGGGATTGAGCAAAATAAATGTACGTTTCCAGCCCTGCACCTGCGACAGAGGATAAATGACAGGCGTGGCATACATACCCAGTTGCACTCCGAACGCTATGAGAAATGTAAGGTCGCGGTATTTGGTTGTAAGTGAAGTAATAAGAATACCAAATCCAAGGCTCATCATTACCACAACGAGCAACCATACAGGCGTCAGTAGTAAATACCAGTTGGGAGTTACTGACTTTTGAACGAAAATATAATAAAGCAGGATTACTGCGAATAATGCAAACTGTATCAGAAATTTTATAAGCCCCGAAACTACTTTTGATAAGGGTAGTAAAATGCGGGGAAAATATACTTTACCGAATATAGAAGCATTCTCGGTAAAAGTTTTGGAGGTAACGTTGAGGGTATCTGCAAAGTAATTCCACAAAGTTGTGCCTGCCATATAGAAAAGTAAAGGCGGAATACCCTTGCCAGTGGGTATTTTTGCAATACCGGAAAATATGAAAAGGAACATAAAAGAGGTGAGAATGGGTTGCACTACAAACCAGATTGGCCCCAGTATAGTTTGTTTATATACTGTTATGATGTCTTTTTTCACAAACATCATCAACAGGTCGCGGTAGTGCCAGATTTCCCTGGAATTAATATCCAGGTAGCCCCTTCCGGAAGAAATATTAATATCCCATTTTTCAGCACTAACAGTTTGATCAGACATAATTATCTACTACTTCGGGGGCTCCGTTAATGCATTTAGTTATTTACTTTTTCTTTTCTTGCTGGTATTGGATTTAAACCAGTTTGCAATTCCCTTCTTCTTCGCATCTACATAGTACCCACTACCGTATGAACCATTCCCATATCCGTAACCATAACCATAGCCATACCCATATCCGTAACTGTATCCTTCGTCGTATCCATATCCGTAGGCGAAGCCACGGTTAGCAACAACATCATTTACAATAAAACTCATTCGTTTTATTTTGCCGCTGTAAAACAGTTCATTCGGTATATTAAGTTGCTGCTTGTAAGTATACCCCTGCCTGATAATATAAAGAGATATATCGGCATATTTATTAATAAGCTGCGCATCTGTTACCAGTCCTACCGGAGATGTATCCACAATTACATAATCAAATTCCTCTTTCAGCCGTTTAAATAAATCATCTGTTTTTTGCAGCAGCAGCAATTCAGCAGGATTTGGCGGAACAGGGCCGGAAGGAATAATAAATAAATTATTTTCAATCCCTGAGGGAACAATCAGATCTTCATAACTGGCTTTGCTGATAGCATAACTTGAGAAGCCAATACTGTTGTCAAGATTGAGTGTCTTCGAAATTTTAGGTTTTCTTAGGTCAAGTTCCATCAAAACAACTTTCTTACCAGACATGGCCAGCGTAATGGACAGGTTAACAGCTATAAACGATTTGCCCTCTCCGCTCATGCTGGAGGTAATCATTATAATTTTATCATTCTTATTGGTAAGCATATATTGCAGGTTAGTGCGCAACGCCCTGAATTGCTCGGCAATAATGGTTCGGCTGTTTTTCTTAACAGCAATTGCCTCACTGTCGAAACTGTTACCTATTTCTCCTATTACAGGTATGGTAGTTACTTTGGTAATATCGGTTTTGCTGATTATTTTAATATTCAATCCTCTCCGCAGAAGAATAACGCCAAACGGTATTGCCAGGCCGAATATAACTGACATCATAAATGCCCTGGAATGATTAGGCGATACAGCGCCCATCATTATTGCAGGGTCTATTACAGTAGCATCTGGTACGGTGGCAGCACGCTGTATAAGCGTTTCCTCCAGTTTTTTGAGAAGGAAAATATACATTTCCTCATGAATTTTCATAAGGCGGCTGTAATCCATGTAATCTTTTTCAACCAGTGGCACCTGCATAATACCGCCGGTTATTACACCAAGTTGCTCCTTTATCTTTTTATTTTTGGCTTCAACCTCTTTCTCAGTAGCCACAAGCGACTGTATGATATCCCTTTTCATCTTCTTTTTCTGCTCCTTCAATGTCAGAATTATAGGGTTATTTTCTGTAAGGGATACCAGGTCAATATCAATTGTATTTTGAAGTGAGTTTAATTTGTTGATTAGTTCGGCCAGGCCGGCATTTGCCATAAGTGATGCGGGAAGTGTTATTGGCTTATCATCCGTATTATTCAGAAGAGACTGGCTGACGGCTTTCATTATCTCCATCTCCATATCAGCATTCTGCAATTTTTCTTCGGTAGTGGCATCGGCACTGATAAGGTGAGAAGACTGGGCACTCATATCCGCAATTTTATGCTTTTGCTTATAAAGGAGAATGTTACTTTCCACAATGTTCAATTCTTCCAATACTGTATCAAGCCTTTGTTTAATAAAACTGATGGTGCTGTCCCACATCCTGTTTTTACCATCAACATTATTGCCCATATATATATTCATCAGCTCATTGATAATCTCAATGGACCTTTGAGGAATGTTATCCTGCATAGAAAGGGTAATAAAACTGGCATTCTTGGAAGGAAGGTTAATATCTACCGAATACATATAGGCTTTGGCAACATCGCTTATAGGGTTCACTGCAACGGTAAATTGCAGCTTGGGAGGTGCACCGGCAAATCCTTTTTTTAATACTACATTGCCAAATTCTTCCAGATTAAGGGTGTCGCCCCACCTGGCTTCAATAATTTTCCCGGATTGCTCTATCATCCTGAAACCGGTGTTTGTCAGGTTATCCACTTTGCAGTTAAAATAGCCATCTGCAGTATCAACAATCTGGAATTCAAATGGTTTATTGTAATATATATCTGTTGTTTTAAACCGGCCTACTATTGAATAATAAATGTTGAGATGCAGGCGTTTCACTACTTTGGTCATGGTAGTACGGCTCTTGAGCATTTCAATTTCATTTTCTATATTTATGGATGTATTGCTAAGGCCAATAACTTTTAATACGTCATCTCCCTGGCCTGATCCTTTTTTCGAATCAATTATAAGTAATTCGGCTGTTGATCTGAAAACCGGTGTAGAATACCTTAAATATAAATTACCAACAATCAATGAAATAATTAAGCTACCAAGCAGCCAAGGCCAAATAGCCAGAATTGTAGAAACCAGCCATTTTAAATTAAATGAACTGATCTCTTCTGATTTAGGCTTTTCTATATCTCCGGGAACATTTGGAGTAACATTTTCCATTCAGTTATTATTTTATACTTCTGTAAACCAAAATCAATGAAGCAAGCGAAATTATAGACGATAAAACACCCAGATTCCTAATGAAGCTTTGATCGCTGCTCTGTACTTTATATTTATTGGGCTCCACATAAATTATGTCACGCTGTTTTAAATAATAGTATGGATTATTAAATATACTTGTATTGGCAATGTCATACCGCGCAAAAATTTTCTGATCGCCTTCTGATCTGATTAACAGTATATTATTTCTCTTTGCTGTAGCAAGCAAGTCGCCAGATTCAGCAACGGCATCTATAATTGAGAATTTTTCGCTCTCAGAAGTAATTCTTCCTGGTTTGTTTACATCACCCAATACGGTTATTTCAAAATTGGTTATCCGTACATTTACCACCGGGTCTTTATAATAATACAATGATTTTTCCCTTATAATCTCCCTTGCTTCACTGGTTGAGAGACCAGCTACTTTTATTTTGCCTATCAGGGAGTATTCTATATAGCCATTTTTGTCTACAGGAAAAAGATTTACCAGACTTGAACCCGATTTGGAAGAACTACCCGCATCCGAATTATTGTCTGAACCAGAGCCCAGATTTTTCAGCATTGGCTGAACGGTTATTGACAATATGTCGGAAGTTTCTATTTTAGGATCTACAAATGGAGTAACCTGATCTATTACAATTGTTTTTGAAGTAGTATCTGGTAAATCTCTAAAATAAACATATTTTTTTACTGAAATGCAGGAGTTGAATAGTATACAAGCGCTCAGCATCAATAAGAGCAGAAAGCCCGGATAGCTTCTTTTATGGTAATCAGACATTTTTTAAATTTTTATCAAAATTAGTTTAAAACCCTTAGAAAATAAAGCGGCCTTTAACCAGAGCCCTGTAGCCAGGTAAATACAGCTTTATAACCTGGCGCTGATCATTCCTTTATCGAGGCAGCCCTTTACGTCATATAGTATGCCACCCTTTTTCACTGCTTTTTTCCAATCGGCTGTCAAAAACTCCCTGTGAGCTACTGCTAATACAAGCGAATCAAAGAGCTTTGTTTCTGGAAGCGAAGATATAATATCAATCCCGTATTCGTGCTTTACATCTTCAGGCTTAGCCCACGGATCATAAATGGTAACATTTACACCATATGAGATCAGCTCACTGATTATATCCACCACCCTGGTATTCCTTACATCGGGGCAGTTTTCTTTAAATGTTATGCCCAGCACCAGTATATCGGCACCCTTTACTGCCACATCATTTTTTATCATCAGCTTCACCACTTCTCCGGCTATATATTGTCCCATACCGTCATTTAGCCGGCGCCCGGCCAGTATAATCTCGGGGTGGTATCCCGATTCCTGTGCTTTCTGGGCCAGGTAATATGGGTCTACTCCTATGCAATGTCCGCCTACCAGGCCGGGTTTAAATGGCAGAAAATTCCATTTTGTGGCTGATGCGTCCAGTACATCATGCGTATCTATACCCAGCCGGTTGAATATCTTGGCTAGTTCATTAACAAACGCAATATTGATGTCTCTCTGTGAATTTTCTATAACCTTGGCTGCTTCTGCCACCTTAATGCTTGGCGCTTTATGCGTTCCGGCTGTAATCACCGACCGGTACAGTTCATCAACTTTATCAGCAGTTTCTGGTGTAGAACCGGAAGTTATTTTTTTAATTTTGGCTACAGTGTGCAGTTTATCTCCTGGGTTGATCCTTTCCGGAGAGTAGCCGCAGAAAAAATCTACATTAAACTTCAGCTCCGAAAATTTTTCTAGCACAGGTACGCATTCATCTTCTGTAACGCCTGGATATACGGTTGATTCATAAACCACAATATCTCCTTTTTTCAGCGCCCTGCCCACCGTTTCACTTGCTTTATAAAGAGGAGTAAGATCTGGCCGGTTATTTTTGTCTACCGGCGTTGGTACGGTAATGATAAAGACAGTGCAATTGTTCAGATGCTGCACATCATCTGTGCAATAAATGCCCTTTTCGTTGGCGGCAGGGGCATGGTCAAGAATCACTTCGGCCATCAGCGCTTCATCTACCTCAAGGGTAGAGTCGTGGCCGCGTTGCAGCTCCAGAATACGTTTCTTGTTGATATCAAAACCGATAACCGGATAATACTTGCTGAATTCCACTGCAAGCGGTAAGCCCACATAACCCAGCCCGATAACGGAAATGTAATATTTTGATTGTTCCATGAATGCTATAAAAACAATTTATGCTGATAACCCCCTTATTAAACTGGCCTATACTGTCTGTTGCTGGTTTGCCGCAAACTAAACACATAATCCAGGATTTAAAAAAGGATAGTTGGCAAATATAGCATAATCTTTGGAGCCCGCCATTGCCCTGAGGGCAGCGGCATGTTTATCGTGATGCATATCGCTGCCGCAGTAATCATACAGGTTTTTAGAGAGCAGTTCATCGGCAATGGCTTTGATGTTGCGGCCATAATAGCCGCATATCGATAGCATATTGAGTTGCAGCAGGCATCCTCGGTCTCTGAGTGCCCTGTATTTATGAAATTCTTTGTGAAAAAACAGGTACCGTTCAGGGTGGGCGATTATTGGCTTGTAGCCTGCCTGCTGCATTTTATAAATTACATCAAACAGCATAGGCGGTTCGTAAAGCATGGAAAATTCTACCAGTACCTCATTTTTGCATATGGTCAGCAATGGTTCAGTATCCAGCAGTTTTATAAAATGCTCATCTATATAATATTCCGAGGCTGCTTTGATGGTAACAGGTATATTCTGCTCTTTTACCGCCTTCTGCAGCTCCAGCAGCCCGCTAGTGATAGTTTGGGTGGTATTGGGGTAAAAATCTATCATAGTGTGCGGCGTGGTAATAATGGTTCTGAAACCCATTTCCGAAAGGTTGCGCACCAGGCCCAGTGAATCCTCCATGGTTTTTGCGCCGTCGTCTATGCCCGGCACCAGGTGCGAATGCATATCGGCGCCCAGAAAACCCCAGTTGGCTCCTGCCGGTATGTCCTGGTTTCCGTATACATCCTCTTCTTTTTTGCCCCGCTTGAAAAATCTGGAAAACATACGGGCAAGATACTTAGATATAGGCAAATTGGGAGGTAAATAAAGTATTATTAACAAATTGAAGTATCTGCTAAATCAGTAATACCCCTGATCTTGTGTTATTAATATTTACCTGAATTTATTCTGAAAGAATTTACCTATTCCCGCTTTTATTGCATAAACTGCTATTTCAATCCTTGAATTAACTTCCAGTTTTTCCTTTATTTTTTCGGCAGCATGCTCTACAGTTCTGATACTCAAGTGCATATTGTTTGCTATTTCTTTGTGCGACTTGTCTTCTGTTAACAATTCCATATACCTGATTTCTTTCTCATCCGGCAGTTTCTTTATCATATCAGGAGCAGTCTTTTCTGTCAGGTCGGGATAGTATTTTTTAATGTCGGCCGAAAGAAAAAAACCGTCTTCATATAAAACCAGGATCGCCCTTTTCAATTCTTCGGCCGAAAAATTTTTGGAGATATACCCCCTCGATCCGCACTTAATCATGTTTAATATGTGGTATTTATCAAGGTAGAGCGATAGCCCAATTCCCTTTATAAAGGGGTAATCTTTAGTTAGCGCCACCATGGTATCATAGCCATTCATTCCTTCCATGCCTATATCAACGAAGCATATATCGGGCTGAATGGTGGCCGCTGCTATTTTATCCAGCAGTTCGCGGCCATCTGCCGCTTCAATAATAACCATACAATCCATATTCATATCGGCAATAATCTTGGTTATGCCTTGCCGGATGGGCAGATGGTCATCTGCTATTGCTATTCTTATGGTTGCGTGCTCTTTCATGTGAGGTGTTAACAAATACAAAGAAAGACATTTTTATAAAATAAGCAAAATAAAATTCTGTATTAACAAAATTTCAAAAAATAGGGGGTTACTACCCTTGCATAATTGAAAATAATTTTGTAAGAACCGCCTTAAAAAGCCTAAATCATTAACAAATACCGCTAAAAATAGGGGGTTACTACCCTTGCCGGTCGCGTTTTTAAGTGACAGCTTTGTGTAAATCATTCCACATAAAGTCTGTTTTACATTAATGAGTGCAATTTCATGTTAATTCTTAACCGCTAAAAACAAAACGTATGAAAAGAAAAATCCGAAGTTCATTAAGTGTACTTGTTTGGATGCTCTGCCTTGCTACTATGGCATACGCATCTCCCCCGCCAGGGCCCATTACAGGGCCTGGCACCGTTTGCGTGGGCAGCTCAGGCAACTATTCCATCGGCTCCCCGCTGCCCCATATATTGTATATATGGAGCATTACGCCCGCTGGCACAGGCGTCATCACTACACCGGGCACACCAACCCCTACTGCCACCATCCTTTTTGGAGTGGTAGGCACGACCGTAATTACTGTAACCATGGAGGTGGATTCCACTCTGGCCACCTATCCGGGTTCGTTTGTAAAACATGTTATTGTGGAACCTCTGCCTACGCCGCTCATTTCATCGAACGTAGTGGTAGGCTGCCAGACACTCAACGATTCTTTTATTCAGAATTCGGGCGGTAAGGGCGGTATACTCGAGCACATCCTCGACGACAGCACCGGCTGCGTTAAAGTGTGCCAGGGCAGCGTGGTTACTTACACAGCGCTGGGCATGCCCGGCGATCATTATGGCTGGACCATTGCCGGCGGCACCATACTGGCTGCAGGCGCTGATACCTGCATGGTATTATGGGGCATTCCTGGCGGTGGCAGCGTTACTGTTTCCGACACATCGGCTTTCGGATGCGTGGGCAGTAAAACAATCTGTATTGATATCATTGCGAAGCCGCATGCGCATTTTTATGCCATGCCCGATTCTACTTCCGATACCGTGAATATATGCCTGGGGCAAACGGTTGTTTTTGTAGACAACTCAACGGCTGCCGCGGGTTCGCCCATTGTAGGCAGGTTCTGGAATTTCGGCGATGGCTCTTACTTTACTGCACTGGGCGCAGGCCCTGTGCTGCATTCCTACACACACTCGGGTATAGATACGGCAACCCTTATAGTTAAAAACCAATGCGGCTGCACAGATACCTTCAGAATGATAGTGATCGTTAACGACTCGGCGGGCGTAACCATTATCTGCCCAGGTGTCGTCTGTCAGTATTCGGTGGACAGCTACTCTGTAGCTCCTACGCCGCCTTGCACCTCCTGGCTCTGGACAGTAGAGGGTGGCACCATAACTTTCAATCACGACAGCACAATAGGGGTGAACTGGAATAATGTAGACACTACCGGATTCGGGTATGTGATCTTTGATGCCACACCCTGCGGCATAGCCTGCCCGGGCCTTACCGTTATCAAAGTGCCTGTGATACAGACATCAGGCCACATTACCGGCCCTAAAGTGGTGTGCGACCACAGCCAGTACCTGTATGCTTTGCCGCAATGGCCTACCACGCTGTTCAGCTGGACCATAGGTGGCACTACCGCGGCCTGGCTGAGCCACAATGACCAGAACAACCAGATAGTGCTCAACACGCAGGGGCCAGGTATAGTATACCTGCAATGCAACTACACCAACACCCTGCTGGGGTGCAGCGGCATTGCCTACGATACTATTATAGTAATGCCATCCGATACGCTTACCGGCCCGCTGCAGGTATGCCTCAATACATCGGGAGGTACTTACCAGGTAGGCACAGGGCTCAATACCAACTGGACCCTTACCGACCCTACTGGCTACACTTACCCGGTATATACCGGCACTACCTACAGCACGCCTGTGCTCACTATTGTGGGTACTTACACCATTACCGTTACACCGGCATCGCCGGCTATTTATTGCCCCATACCGCCATACCTGGTAAGCGTGCTGCCACTGCCGCCGCCGCCCGACAGCATTACGGGCCCCGACACGGTATGCTTTGGTACGCCGGCCATATATACGGCCCACAGCCCTATACCCGGCGATATATTTGAATGGGCTGCAATTACCGGTACCTGCAACGCCGCCGAGGGCAATACGACCTCTGCCACATTTACAGGCTCCGGCCCCAGCGCGGTTATTGAGCTGTGGCGTGTAACGACCAGCATACCGCATTGCAACTCTGATACCATCACTAAAACCGTGTACCGCCCTGTGGTTAATATCAATATTACCGCACCCGATCCGGTTTGCCCCAATGAGGTATACCAGTATAACTCCAACTACACCCAGGGCGAAACCTACACGTGGAGCATATATCCGGCTATCGACGGAAGTGTGCAGGTGAACGGTCTGGATACCGCAGACATATTGTGGAACAACTTCCCCGGCGCTACTCCGCTCGTAATACTTAAAGTGCGCAAGTGCGACTCTGTGTACATTGACACCTTCCATGTACATATACGGGCTATACCGGTGCTTGCCATATCAGCGCCTCCGAGTGTGTGCCTGCACAACAGCTTTATGGTAACAGAGACCACTGCTGTAACCGGAACAGTGTACTGGAACTGGGGCGATGGCTCGGCCCTCAGCACCGGCATGACCGCCACCCATACCTACAACACGCTTATATACTCCAGCACCGTGTATACCATTACTGCTACCGTATATAATCCGTTTGGGTGCAACGATACCGTAACCACCAGCGTGCCTATTACGGTACTGCCTGCGCCGGTTATTGCTATAAGCCCGGCAGGGCCATTCTACTTCTGCCCGCCTACACCCATCAATGAGTGGCTGTATGCCGTTATTGCCACAGGGTTTGAGCCAACTACAACTATGGAGTGGTTCAAGGTAGGTACTGTACCGCCGCTGACCAGCTGCCCCGGCCCATCATTCACCTGCGACCCGTATGATGCCATAACCATTGGCAATTACTATGTAGTGGCGCTGGGCGCGAACGGCTGCAACGACACATCCAATATAGTGCTGGTAGATACCGTGTGCTCGCATGGCACCATGCCCTGCACCATGAACCCCACACCATGGGCTGTGATAGATACCGCCCTCGTGAACTGCGGCAGTGTGTACCTGCATGGCGCTTACAGCACCGCTCCGGGCCTTACCGCCCTCAGCGAGTACTGGACCTGGCCCGGCACTGCACTGGGTGTAACCACTACCAGCACTACGCTCAACTGCTACTTTAGCGTAGCCGGCAATTACGACTTCCAGTACCATGTGCGGTTTGCCGACACGCTTGGAGATACCTGCTGGTTTACCTACGATACCAGTGTGCTGGTGCCGCTGATAGCGGGCAGCCTCAACTCGGTGACGTGCACCAGCACAGGCTACCAGGTTACGCTTTATGACCACAGCAATTACTATCCCGGCCACAATCCGGTAAATTACTCGTGGTACATAAACAATGGCTTTATAGCCAATACCACATCTTCATCCTACACGGTGAACCTGCCGCCGGGCGCATACAACCTCTGCGAATGGGTGCACTACAACACCAACCCTGCTGCAGACAGTTGCCTGGCATGCGATAGCCTGTACCTGCCAGCAATGCCGGTTGCCGGCTTTACGTTTGGACCCGATACAACTTGTGCTGTGCAGGCAGCTGTTTACTTCACAAATACCAGTTCACCTGGCGGTTTAAACTTTTTGTGGAATTTCGGTGATGGTTCTTCTAATACAGAGATTGATCCATTTAAAGTTTATCCACCACCACCTCCATTTGTTTATTCAGTGATACTAACAGCAATGAATAGTTATGGTTGTGTATCATCAGTTACAAAATTAGTTCCTATTGTTGCTGAAGATTTGAATGGTACAGTATCAGGAGGAGGTATATATTGTGCTGGCACTCCTGTATTATTAACTTATATACGCAATACAGGTACCCATTATCCTGATGAATATTATTGGATGACCAATATTGATACCATGTATAGTGGGCCATCAGATTTCACATATGTATATAACTCAGGCACCTATTGGGTTCATGGTACTGATCATTATGGTTGTTATGTAAATACACCACCTGTTAATGTCAACATTATACAGGTGCCACCGGCAGTTATTACCGGTAAGCACAATACCTGTATCAATGTGCCCTACACCCTGAGCGGCTGGGTGGGCAATGACCCTAATGTAGGTTATCAGTGGTTTAAAAACAGCGTGCCCGATGGCACAGGGTCTACCGTTACCGATCCTGCAGCCTATGTCACCACGGTGCCCGATACCTTTAAGCTGGTAGTATCTATACATATGGGCACTGATACCTGCCGCGATACCAGCGCCATCTTCCTGGTTACGGTCAATCCGCTGCCACCGGCGCCCACCATTACGCCCGGCATACTAAGCTGCGCCAGCTACACCTTCAGCCTGCTGGCATCCGGCCCCACATGGGGTAGCTACAACTGGAGCAATGGTGGCTCCGGCAACCCCATTACCGTGATGGGCGGCGGCCCTTATGCCGTATGGTATACCGATACCTTTGGCTGCACCAGCTTCGGCAGCACCTATGTAGATAAAGACCCCCGCGCTTATCTGTGGATCTTCCCTACCGGCTGCTATGAGTGGTGCAGTATCCAGACGCCTACACCGTTTATAGTAGGGCCCATTATTCCGTTTGTATACTGGGCCTACCAGTATGCGCCCGTTGGCCCGGTTATTACGGCCGGCTCCGGCGTTCCTAACTATTTCTGGCCACCCGCCTCTGGCGATTACGACCTCATACTGCAGAACATGTGGTGCAGGGATACCAGCGGCATAATGGATGTAACCATAGACAGCAACTGCGCCTGCAACTGCTTTAAGATAACCGCCAACGGCTACAGCACTCCATGCAACCCGCCAAAAACCGGTTGCTGCCAGTGGAATCTGTCACTGTGCATCAACAATGGCTGCAGCCCGGTTAATGCGGTTATATCCTCATCCACAGGCACCTTCTCGCCTTTAGGGGGCAGCTTCACCATCAATCCGGGTTCCAGTTGCGATACGTTTGTATACACCCCTACAGGCAGCTTCGGCGGCGGATGGGTATACTTTACCATTACGTGGGTTGATCCGGTATCCGGCAAGAAGGAGCATTGCCCCGACAGCGTGTATTATGCACCTTGCGGCGGCAACCAGACCAACTGCTCGTGCTTCAGGTTCTCCACCACATCGTGGGCCGAATCGTGTGCACCACCTGCCAAGCTGCCATCGGGCTGCTGCTGGGGCATATCGCTCTGCATCTATAATGGCTGCGAAAAAGCGAGCGCTACCATTTCGTCCGGCAGCGGCACATTTACGCCTCCTTCCTTTACCATCCCTACAGGCTATGCCTGCGATACCTTTACCTTCACACCTACAGGCAGCTTCAGCGGCGGATGGCTCTACTTTACCATCACCTGGACCGACCTGTCGGGTAACAAGTACAACTGTCCCGACAGCGTGTACCTGAACCCCTGCGGTGTAAAGAGCAGGCATAGCAGCAGCATACAGCAGGCCGATGGCGAGGCATTGCTTGCCCTGGTGCCCAACCCTGCACAAAACAGCACCCGGGTAGATTATGGCCTCACCGGCAATGCCACAAGCGGCGCCATAGAGGTATATGATATGACGGGCAGGCTGATAACCACCTATACCATAACCAGCAACGAAGGTAGCTGGCAACTGATGCTGGATAACTACCCGGCTGGCGTGTATATGGTAGTGCTGAAAGAAAACGGCACGGTAGTGAAACAAAGTAAACTAAGTGTAATCAGGTAACAACCCGGTTGCATTAATAAGCGGTGTGCCACACTTATATAAGTGTGGCACACTTTTATATCATTACAGGAGCAAAAAAAGACAATGCCCTCTTGTTTATTAAAATTTATATTCTTAACTTTAATTACTAAAACTACGATCATGAATAAACGTATTTATCTTATAATGGTAATGCTGTTAGCTACCAGTTTATTAACAAATGCACAAACCTGGCAATGGGGCAAGCGCGGTGGCAGTGCTGATGCTGGAACAGGTGGGCCTGATGAAACTGTGGTAGATATGACGACAGATACAAAAGGAAATATTTATGTACTCAGCAAAGTATTACAAACTAGCCTGAATGTGGATGGACATGCTATAACAGGATATGGCAACCAGGATATTTTATTAAGTAGTTTTAGGTGCGATGGTACTTATCGTTGGTCGAAAGACATTGGTGGCAATTCAACAGATGATCCGGTAGCAATAAAAACAGATACATTGGGTGGTGTTTATTTGGCAGGATATGTGTTTTTAAATTCTTCCAATTGCCATATAAGTACCGATACAACGGTTGGTATAACTAATCAAACTTTACTGATAATAAAATATGATACCGCAGGTAATTTCAAATGGCTCAGATTTCCCCAAGCATCCGCTGTTGGCCCATCGACATTAGGATTAAATTTCGCTTACGATATGGATGTGGATGGAGGAGGAAATAGTTATATTCTGTCTGAATTATCCCCAGGTACATTTGCCAGCGGTGCATATACGGTAGCTACACAAGGAGAAAACATCCTTAAATACGATAAAAATGGCAATTTCCTAGGTGGTAATTCAATGCAAATGACTAATCCATCGCAATATTCTCAATTTTCCATGAAAAAAGACTTTCAAAAAGGAAGATATTATATTACAGGGAATTTAAATTCTGGAGACCCAAGTTTTTCAGGAATTCCTATAATTAATTCATTATTTATTGGTTGTTATAATAATGCTGGTACTCTTTTATGGCAAAGGCAAAATACCGAAAATTTTAGTGGTTGGTTTGGCAGACCAATTATTGATGCAGCAGAAAATATTTATTTGGCAGGAACTACAGCAACTTCCGATACATTCAACGGATATGCAGTTGTAAATGGAGGCAGTACAGCTGTGCCAATTGTGGTAAAACTGGATACAAATGGTCATAATATTTGGGCTATAAATGCAATGGTTAATGCTGCGACTGTTAGTAATGTTATTACTCTAATAGGTGATGATGTTGACATCTCAGGCAGATATCCAGGTAAATTAAAATGGCCTGGATATACAGATTCACTTAATCTTGCAACCGGATCTGATTATCATATATTTATTACCCGGTTAAATGGAATTACTGGAGCTGTAAAAGGAATCGATAGTCTTGTCAGTTCTACAGGTACATTTAATGAAATTACTGCCTTGGCAGCCGATAAATTCGGCAATTTCTACATTGGCGGTGATTTCGCTTCATCTATCACGGTTGCCGGCACCACCCTCAACAGCATAGGTGGCGGCTCAGATTTCTTTATAGCCAAGTACGGCACTGCAAACTGTACAGGGGCTATTAGTTTAGAGACACCACCCGAACCCGGGAAGTTCAGTATTACCGGTATTCATGTATTCCCCAACCCCGCAACCGATGAACTGAACATAACCGGCGTGCCACAAGCCACCAGCTACAGGCTGCTGAGCATTACCGGCACAACCCAAATGCAGGGCCCGCTGCAGGAAGGCAGTAACAGCCTGCCTGTGCAGCACCTGGCTACAGGCATTTACCTGCTCGAAATGACCGGCGCTGATGGTGCCAGAACTATTTTAAGGGTGGTGAAAGAATAATACAAAACCTAACCAGTGTTTCCTGATATCTTCAATGGCAGATAATCGCTTTTGAATAACCTCACGGTTTCTCCTGGCATAGCTCCACCAAAACCCCATTCGTCCCTTTGGGATGCAGAAAACAAACCAGTTTATTATCAGCGCCATTCTTGGGCGTTTCGTTCAGCAGTTCAAAACCCAGGGCGGCAAGGCGCTTCATTTCGGCCTCAATATGCTCTACAGCAAAGGCAATATGATGTATCCCTTCCCCTTTTTTAACAATAAATTTAGCAATGGGGCTGGTATCCTGGCTGGCTTCCAGCAGCTCTATTTTTGAATCACCGGTATGAAAAAAAGCGGTCTTAACTCCTTCGCTTGCAACCTCTTCTGTTTTATAACAAGGCGTATTCAGCAACTGTTCGAACAGCGGAATGGAGGCGCTGAGGTCTTTTACTGCAATACCGAGGTGCTCTATTTTCATGACCCTATAGTTTTTAGCAATAGTAACATATAATCCCGCAATCGGGAGGGGCCGCAAAAGTACCACTTTTGCAGTAACTTTGCAGGTTAGAAGTATATAAAGTAAAAAGTATGGAACTGAAGTTACCGGTATATCTTGATAATAATGCCACCACACCCATGGATCCTCGCGTGCTCGAGGCTATGTTGCCCTATTTCACCGAGAAATTTGGTAATGCTGCCAGTCGTAATCACTCATTCGGCTGGGTGGCCGAAGAAGCTGTAGACTATGCCCGCGAGCAGGTGGCAAAGCTGATTAATGCCGATCCCAAAGAGATCATCTTTACCTCTGGCGCTACCGAGGCCGACAACCTGGCTATAAAGGGCGTTTACGAAATGTATGCCTCAAAAGGCAATCACGTCATTACCGCTACTACCGAACATAAGGCAGTGCTGGATACCTGCAAGCATATAGAAAAAACAGGCGGACAGGTGACCTACCTCAATGTAAAAGAAGATGGTCTGATAGATCTGGAAGAACTCGAAAAAGCCATTACCCCCAAAACGATTCTTATAGCCATCATGTATGGCAATAACGAAACAGGAGTGGTACAGCCTATCCGGGAGATCAGCAAAATAGCCCGCAGGCATGGCGTTTTGTTTTTTACCGATGCAACTCAGGCAGTAGGCAAAATACCGGTGGATGTGAATGCCGATGGTATAGACCTGCTGGCCTTCAGCGGACATAAAATGTATGGGCCTAAGGGCGTAGGCGCCCTGTATGTGCGTCGCAAAAACCCTCGCGTTAAGGTTACCAGCCAGATGGATGGCGGCGGCCATGAGCGCGGCATGAGAAGCGGCACACTCAATGTGCCTGCAATCGTGGGTTTTGGTAAAGCCTGCGAACTGTGCATGAATGAAATGGAGAGCGAAGCAGCCCGCCTCAGCAAGATGCGCGACCGCCTGGAAAACTCCCTCATGGAGCTGGAAGAAACTTATGTGAATGGCAGCACAGAGCACCGGCTGCCGCACGTATCCAATATCTCCTTCAAATATGTAGAGGGCGAAGGCCTGATGATGGGCTTTAATAAAAACATTGCTCTGAGCAGCGGTTCGGCTTGTACCTCGGCATCACTGGAGCCATCATATGTACTGAAGGCATTAGGCCTCGGCGATGACCTGGCCCATAGTTCGCTCCGGTTCGGCCTGGGCAGGTTTACAACCGATGACCAGATCGATTTTACAATCGACGCTATAAAGTCTACAGTAACCAAGCTGCGGGAAATGAGCCCGTTGTGGGAAATGTTTAAGGAAGGAGTAGATATTAATGCAATTGAGTGGGCGCACCATTGATAATGTGATAATGTGGCAATTAGGCAATGTGCCAATAATTGCCACTGTTTAAAAAGATAAAAAGTATATTATAATCAAAAAGATAAGGAGGCCGAAATCATTGCCGAATTATCAAATTGTCAAATTAAAAAATTAAAAATCATGGCATATTCAGATAAAGTTATTGACCACTATTCCAATCCGAAGAATGTGGGCACACTGGACAAATCGAAAGCAAATGTGGGTACGGGCCTTGTAGGTGCACCTGAGTGCGGCGATGTAATGCGCCTGCAGATAGAAGTAGATGAAGAAAGCGGCCTGATAAGCGATGCCAAATTCAAGACTTTTGGCTGCGGCTCGGCTATTGCATCTTCTTCACTGGCTACCGAATGGCTCAAGGGTAAAACTGTAGATCAGGCGCTGAGCATAGATAATATGGATATTGTGGAAGAACTGAACCTGCCCCCGGTAAAGATTCATTGCTCTGTACTGGCCGAAGATGCTATCAAAGCGGCTATCAATGATTACAGGGTAAAAAATGGCCTCCCCGAACTCGTGGCTGAGAAAAAAGCGCATTAAGAGAGTAGACAGTCTTTAGTCTGAAGTCTGAAGTTCATTAGTAAAATGGCTTCAGGTTTCAGATTGGTGGCAGGGCTATACAATTTTTTAGAATAATAGGTCATTACTGGATACTAAACAGCTTTAGACTTGATACTAAATACTTTAGACTAAGAAAAATGATTTACGTTAGTGACAAAGCGAAGGAAAAAGTAGTAAAACTAAAACAGGACTCCGGCCTTGGCGATGAGTATTTCCTTCGCGTGAGTGTGGTAGGCGGCGGCTGTTCGGGCTTGTCTTATAAGCTCGATTTTGATAATGAAGCACAACCCCGGGACCAGGTTTTTGAAGACCAGGGCGTGAAGGTGGTTACCGATCTTAAAAGTTTCCTGTATCTCTGCGATACTACCTTAGATTTCTCCGACGGGCTTAATGGCAAAGGTTTTCATTTCAGCAATCCCAATGCCAGCCGTAGCTGCGGCTGCGGGGAAAGTTTTGCGGTGTAACCACAGAGCCCGCCACGGCGGGGAACCAGGGATTGGGCTAATGATCGTTATTATTACATCAGGTTAGTATTTGGGCTTACTTGTTACTTAATCTTTAATAATTAAGACTCATTTAATCTGATTTTACCAGATAAACTCAGAAAAGATTGTGATTGTTTCCGCATAATTTTATCTTGCACCTTCATTAACCGATATCTACATTTTCTTATGAAAAAAGGAATCTTAGTTGTTTGTGCATTGCTTATGGCATTCAGCGTTTCAGCCAAAAAACATCCTTACAAGATAAAAATTGTAACTGACTCAGGCACCATCGAGCTGGTGCTTTACGACAATACACCGCTGAACAGGGACAATATGGTGAAGCTGGCAAAGCAGCACGCCTACGACAGCTTGCTTTTTCATCGGGTAATTCCCAAATTTATGATACAGGGAGGCGACCCTACTTCCAAATACGCCAAACTGAGCGACCACCTGGGTAATGGCGGACTGGATTATACCGTGCCTGCCGAGATAAATGATACCGATTTTCATAAACGCGGTGCATTGGGTGTGGCAAGAGATGGCAATAAGGAGAAAGCAGGTTCATCGAGCCAGTTCTATATTGTTACCGGCAAAACATTTACTGATGACGAACTGGATAAAATAGGCGCAAGGTCGCAGCATAAATGGACCAAAGAGCAGCGCGAAATTTATAAAAAAGAAGGTGGCGCCCCCCACCTGGATGGCGATTATACCGTTTTTGGCGAGGTAACCAAGGGCATGGATGTAGTAGATAAGATATCATTAGTGCCCCGTGAAACCGGCGACCGCCCAAAAAAAGATATCCGCATCATTAAGATGAGGATCAAGAAGCGGCACAAATTCCTGTTTTTTTAAGTAAGCCTTTTAATGAAATTCTTTAAGATTTACGCACTGCTTAAGGCTGATTAACCATTCACCTTCAGCACCTCAAGGCCTTTCTGCGCAGCTACCTGGCCGGCTTCTTTTTTATTATAGCCCGATCCCTGTGCTACCAGTTCGCCGTTAAGCATAATGCCAATAGTAAATAACCGCCGGGTGCCTTCCGTTTTTTCCTCCACTGTCTCAAAGGTGAGATCATGATTGTTTCGTTGGGCCCAGCTCAGCAACTGGTTTTTGTAGTTGGTATCTGTACTCTCCATCATATCCAGGTCTATATAGGGCCTGATGAGCTGATTGAGAATAAACTTACGCGTTTTTATAAAACCCTGGTCCAGGTATACAGCACCTATAAGGGCTTCCAGCGCATTCCCGAAGATATGGCTGCGGCTCAGTCCGCGGTCGTTCTGGTTATATTGCACCAGTTTATTCAATCCCATACGCAGGGCCACATTATTCATGGTTTCCCGTCGCACAATTTTTGAGCGCAGTTCGGTTAGGTACCCTTCCGGCTGGTAAGGATATTTCTTAAAGAGGTATTCTGCAACAATAGCGCCCAGTATGGCATCCCCCAAAAACTCCAGCCGCTCATTGCTGTCGGTCGCATCATCGGGTTTCGACCGGTGCATGAATGCCAGATTGTAATAGGCTATATGCTTGGGTGTAAATCCTAAAAGATGCTCTAATTGCAGTATCAGCTGCTGTTGGGAAGAAGATTTGTTGAAGATGCGATTGATAAGGCGCCGCAAAACTAATCAGATGGTTTTTTGAAAATAACAGAAGCATTATGGCCCCCGAATCCAAATGTGTTGCTCAGGGCAGCATTTACAATACGCTTCTGTGCAGTGTGGAATGTGAAATTCAATCTTGGATCAAATGTCGGGTCATCAGTAAAATGGTTGATGGTAGGAGGTATTGTATCATGTACTGTAGCCAGGATACTGGCTATAGCCTCAATAGCTCCTGCAGCACCCAGCAGATGGCCTGTCATAGACTTGGTAGAACTGATGTTTACATTGTAGGCATGCGCTCCAAATACACGCTGAATGGCTGTTATCTCACTGATATCGCCAAGCGGTGTAGAGGTGCCATGCACATTAATGTAATCAATGTCCGAAGGAATCATACCGGCATCAGACAATGCATTCTTCATTACATTATAGGCGCCCAGGCCCTCTGGATGAGGAGCTGTAAGGTGATATGCATCAGCGCTAAGCCCCCCGCCAGCCACTTCGGCAATGATGGTAGCACCCCGGCGTTTTGCATGTTCATACTCTTCCAGTACCAGTGCTCCGGCTCCTTCGCCCAATACAAAACCATCGCGGTTAAGATCAAATGGGCGGCTTGCTGTTTTAGGGTCGTCGTTCCTTTCAGAAAGAGCCTTCATTGCATTAAACCCGCCAATACCCGCTTCTGTAACTACTGCTTCAGATCCGCCGCAGATAAAAGCATCTGCTTTTCCCAGCCTGATATAATTCAGTGCGTCAATGATGGAATTGGTTGAGGATGCGCATGCGCTTACGGTAGAGAAATTTGGCCCCCGGAAACCGTACTTCATAGATATATGCCCTGAAGCGATATCCAATATGAGCTTAGGAATGAAAAAAGGATTGAATCTCGGAGTGCCATCACCTTTACAGTAATTTTTCATCTCTTCGATGAAGGTGATCATTCCTCCGATTCCTGAACCCCAGATTACGCCTACCCGGTCATGGTCAATGCCTTCTTCTGTAAGCCTTGCAGCCTTTACGGCTTCATCGGCAGCCACAAGCGCTATCTGCGAAAACCGGTCCAGTTTGCGCGCTTCCTTGCGCTCAAAAAAATCTTCAGGATTGAAGTTTTTAAGCTCGCAGGCAAACTTTGTCTTAAACTTGGTTACATCGAATTGTTTGATGAAATCCGCGCCCGAAACGCCATTAACCAAACCATCCCAATAAGCGGGTATGCCGTTGCCTAATGGCGTTACGGCGCCGAGACCCGTAACAACAACTCTTTTTAACGTTAAGTTCATTGAACGATTTTCCAGGTACAGTGGTTGTTTAGCAGATTACTTTACATGTTCTTCCAGGTAAGAAATAGCCTGGCCAACTGTGGTGATGGTTTCAGCCTGTTCATCAGGAATAGAAATGTTGAATTCCTTTTCAAATTCCATGATCAGTTCTACAGTATCAAGAGAGTCAGCGCCAAGGTCATTGGTAAAGCTCGCTTCCGGTGCAACTTCTGCTTCGTCAACACCTAATTTGTCCACGATAATCTTCTTAACGCGATTTGCAATTTCAGACATAAATAATGCGTTTAATTTTTTATGGTGCAAAAATATACTTTTTGGGAGAATGATGAAGGATTATTTTATTTAGTTTTGAATTTTAGGTGTTACAATTTATAAATAATTAATCAGAATGCATAAACCTGCCTTATAATCTGGTTTACAAACCGACCTAAAATTAGATACCTTTGAGTATATTCTATCCTATTCAGTATAGGTTTTGATGGGTTTTACCATTGTTTCTTATTCCTGAGCTTCATGGCAAACGGCCATACAAAATGAAAATCTATAAAAATGAGCGTCAATAAAACAATAACAATAGCAGCTAAAAGCAGCCATCCTTTAACCGTAAACCGGTTGGGTTACGGCACTATGCGCCTTACTGGTGAGGATATATATGGCGAACCGCCCCGCAGGCAGGAGGCACTGGATATTCTGAAATATGCAGTAAGTCATGGTGTTAACTTCCTCGATACTGCCGATTATTATGGAGAAGATGTGACCAACCGGCTCATTGCAGAATCAATATATCCTTATTCCGATGGTCTCGTAATCTGCACCAAAGTAGGAGGCGCAAGGAAACCCGATAAGAGCTGGATACCTTTCAACAAACCCGAGAACCTGCGCAGCAGTATAGATAACAACCTGCGCACGCTGAAACTGGACCAGATAACCCTCGTGCATTTCAGGGTAATCGGGGGCGGCATGGATTCTTTTAAACAGTCGATGGAGACCATGTTCGCCATGCAGCAGCAAGGTAAAATCCTTCACGTAGGCGTGAGCAATGTAAGTCCTGAGGAGCTGCAAACTGCTATGAGCATGGGCCCGGTTGCCACTGTGGAAAATATGTATGGCCATGGCCAGCGCAACAATCTGAACATGGGCCATTTCGAATCGCGTGGCGGCGCTGAAGTACTGGCTGTTTGTGAGGCAAATGAAATACCCATGATACCCTACTTCTCCCTGCTCAACTCACTCAATAAAAAAGACCACAGAATAACTGAAATTGCCAAAAAATACAATGCCAGTGAAGCACAGATAGATATAGCCTGGCTGCTGTACAAATCGCCTTGGATATTACCAATACCTGGTACTTCACAAATGAAACATCTGCTGGAAAACCTTGGCGCGGCTGATATTCAACTGACAAAAGAGGATATGGATTACCTGGAATAATACAAACAACTCAAAAACATCATTGCCTATAAAGTAAAATTTCTCATCTGAAATTGATTTGAAAATGATAAAACATATTTTGTGCAATAAAAACCAGGAGCATATATACTTTCATTGCAGAAATTGGGAATAATTCAAAAAAACAATCACAGGTTAATCCTTACTTCCTCCGTTTCAATATAATGGTGTGCCTGTAGCCTGCCCTGAGCAGTTTCTTCTCCTGACTGCTGGCTTCTTTAAGCTGGCTGAACCCGGTTAGCTCTACTATATAATCAACCCCAGCAGGAACGATAGCTACTGGCAGTTTAAAGAGGTGTACCAGATTTAACTTTACTATTTCGGCCTCACTTGAATCAATTACAACCTTTGCCAGAATTACATATTGGAAAGAATCCGGAAGCTCCTTGGTTTTAGCGTATACTACTCTGTTAAGCGCATCCTTTGCTTGAATTGATTTATTACCAGCCCCCGGCTTACTGGAAAGACCTGCGACTTTACTTGCTTGATTTATTTGAATTTTATCTGAGTCAGCGCTCTGCGTATATCCTTTTGGGGCAACAAGATTATTCTTCTCTGTGTCAACGGATACTTTCCGTATTTGCTGTTTGCTTGTATCTGTAATATGATCAGTTCCTTTTTGGGCTACAGCCTTATTATTCTCCTTCATATGTACAGCTACTTTCTGCAACTGATATTTTACAGTATCCAAAGCAGGAACAGCAGCTTTTTTGTTTTCTGCGTTTTTCCCACCATTTACTTTTTTAACCTTGGCCACTGATAACTCTTGTGTTGAACCAGCTGCATGAACTGAATCTGCTTTGGCAATAGCCGTTATGCTGTTCTTTCCCGATTTTGTTGTTGCCAACTTCTTGTCTGCTTTTACGCTATCCTTCACTGCTTTCAAGTCTTTATTTTTACCTTTAGATGCTTTACTTGCATCTATGATTTTACCCGCTGCAACTGCTGCATTTGCAATTGTATCGTTGGGGTGCGCCGGCATTATTTTTTGTGTGATATCTTCATCAAGCGACTGCAAAGAGAAGGATAGCCCATCAACCACACTTCCATCGCGACTCACTTCAAAACTTACAGGCAGAAATGAAGGCGTGCATTTCATATTCAGTTTCCGCATCTGAACTGTGTCTGGCGCAACGGTAAATTTACCTGCCGATAAGCCCAGATAACTGAAAAACCCATCAGACTCAGATAGGGTGCGGGCAACCAGTACGCTATCATTATAGATACACACTGCAATCTGCCCCTGACCTTTGTGCTGCATGCCGTCGGCCGATGTAACCTTTACCACACCCTGGATTTCTTGTGCAACCTGTACCGGTATTTCGATTTTTGTAAACATATCCGGATTGGTAGTTACGATCAGCGATTTATTTTTCAGCTGCCAGGCTATATTATCAAAGCTGTTGCGGTCCAGCTCAATCAGGTATTTGGTAAACGGCTGAAGGTCGAATATCCTTATGGTTGTGTCTTTCTCATCATACTCTATCCTGCCCCCATTAAGCCTTACTATCAGGCCTGATGCTATGGGTTCTCCCTTATCACGGATGCCATTTCCGTTCAGGTCAAGGAAGGGTATGATTACCACTGCTGCCTTGCCAACACTGGTCCGGCTGCTTGCGGCAAAATAACCCGAGCGCGCATCGCTGATCAGGCTGCCCGATGCGGCCATTACCTGGGCGTAGTTGTTATTATTGCCTTGCAATACCGAAGCTGAAACCCTTGCGTATCTCAACTCGAAACGGGCGCCCAGCGCTGCGCTTACGTTACCCGAATTAAAATAATCCTGTAACGCTAAATTCATAAAACCACTTCCTTTAAGGTGTTTCTCAAAGGTTAATTTTACCGACATCAGATCGTTGTTCTTGAAGTCGTACTGAAGCTGCGATGTAAACAATATTTGTTTGGGCAATGGGGCTGAGAGCGAAAGCATGCTGTACATATAAGGAAGCGTGCTGTGCATATAGGATACGAAAGTGGTAAAATTGACTCCCACGCTCTTATAAAAGCCAGCCAGCGCCCACTCAGCATTTGAGTAAGTAGACATTGGCGCCACTATATGATCAATGGTAAGCCTTGAAAACAAAGACAAACCAAAAGGATGGAGCGGCATTGTAATCAGTGTTTTGCTTTCCTGGAGATAGTTGAAAAATATGGCTTTCTGGCCGGGTACAAATTCAGTAAAGTCTTCGTCAAACTGTATGCCGGAGGGCAGCCGGTAACTCAGTATTCCTTTGGTGCGCACACTATTGGTATATTCACCCGAAAATAATAATTGCGGCCCCAGCCTGATTGAAGTTGTAAAAAATGGCATCAGGTTGCCCGAAGATACCGAACTAAGGTACTCGTATCCTGCACCGATAGTTATGGTTTTAGTAAGGCCGTAGCTAAGTTTCAACCTTGAAAACCGGCTGTTGAGCCCGTCTTCCACCAGGCCAGCGCTGGCCTGATATTCAAACTGGTGGCGGGGCAATAAACTGAAGGGTATATTAATGAATTGCTGGCTCATCCGCTCTTCGCCATATGGACCGTAAAATTTGAGCTTAACTATAGTAAGTCCGTATACCAGGGGCACATCAAAGGTAAAAAGCCCTGAAGCATCAGCTTTTTTATAGTCCACAAGCACATCATTTACATAGAGCTCCACTATCCATCCCGGCTGTGTGGTATTGGTTAAAGTAAAGGTGCCAAAGGATTGCCGGGTAGTGGTAGATGCGCTGCTTACCTGGAAGCCCATCATGGGTGCAAATACCGAAGCTGTAGACTGTGCATACATCTTCCCGATCAGCACCTGGCGAAGCGGTGCAAAATCATTGTTTACAAACCGCCACTGGTAAAACTGATTTTGTTCGGTAAGTGCCTGTCCGTAATTATAGTTGATGGATGCAGTAGCCTCGCCGCCTGCAACCATTGCACCCAGCGATGAATTCAGCCTTATCTGATCCTCGCTGCCCGACTGGCGGCTGGCCATCATTGCCCAGTCGGCCATCCCCAGCCGAAACAACGGGTATTCCCGCTTAAGTACGGTGTCGGCCTTAATCTCGCCATTCAGCCTGCTGATGTTTTTACGCATTAATGCCTGCCGCATTTCCCTTATTACCGGCAGTTCCACATCCGATTTCATATTCACAATGAGCCTGCGGAACGAAAAGGTATTATTGAGACTGAATACACTGTCGAAGTATTTCAGGTTCATATACAGTGCCGATTCCTTTAAAATCAGCCCTTTGGAGGAAAGGTCATACTCCCTGCCTTTGAAGCTGATTGATTTTTTTGAATTATTGATACTGAATGTATCCTGTTCGTTGATATAAAATCCCTTGATTGAATCGAATGAGATTGATGGGAGATTGCGGATCTTCAGAAAATCGAAAACACCGGTTACTGATAAATAAAGATCTTTATTGTCGTAGAATGCAGGAATCTCAATAGAACCTAACCTTCTGAAATCGAGCTGCACAATTATTTCATCACCGTCAATTGCATCATCGGGCTTCTGGGCGCTGGCAGAAAAGCTGCAGAAAGCAATAAAAATCAGGCATAAAAAAAACCTGCTCAAATTGTTAAAACAACCTGAATAGAATTTATTTTCCGCTATGTCTGAGTGTGTCTTTTCCATCGCTCCATGCCTGTATCATACCTGGTTATTCCTGAACAAATGTTATATACAGATAACCGCTGTATGAACCGGGTGGAGTAGCAGCGGCGCTGCCTACAGTAATGGTTCCTCCAATATCTACAGTGGTAACACCGTTTGGCTGAGAAGATGAAACGAAAGGAGAAGAAGGAAAGGAGCGGCCTACATGAAGTGTTATGGAGCCTCCGGTACTGCCTGTGAGTTTGGTATCGGGCCCGTTGAGTATATTGATCATTGTGCCTGCCGGAGCCTCAATTCCGAATGAAGCCGGCCCGTGGCTGTAACCGAGTTCTGCCAGTATAACCGATCCGGTTGCACTGCGTTCACCGGTTGGGGCGATAATAATTGATCCTCCTGTTTTGC
>Ga0364860_10241_pt1 | contig 41499 bp, 35 predicted proteins | sample ExccelAu500001D4_FD_206916 | JGI IMG/M metagenome (GOLD analysis project Ga0364860, IMG submission 206916) | Enriched cells from Trout Bog Lake Hypolimnion, Wisconsin, USA - BchlTB.Aug20.5000.01 .D4 | ecosystem: Environmental > Aquatic > Freshwater > Lake > Hypolimnion/Profundal zone | place: USA...
TATTTCACCTGTAAACAATTTGTTTTTTGACCTTAGTTGTGGAATAAGGTTTTTTAGGGTAAGATATGCAACGCCCGGAATTATCTTCTCGTTTATTCCATAATCCCTTGCTTTATTGCCAGTCGCCAACCGCCAGCCGCTAATGAAACCCATGACCCGATGCCGGTGAAATATTGACTTTCAGACTATCAACAAAATAAGTACTTTCCCCTTTCCAGGGAAGGGTCCCGTTTTTTTCGACATAATGGAGGATAACACTTTCCCCCTGTACCTTTTCGAGCTGAACAGCTACCGTTTTATCCGTGACTGAGAAGAAAAACTTCTCAGAGGCAATTGCCACATTTGTGTTACTCTGGATACTGCTCAGGATCATTTCCCCCTCATAAGTTTTGAAGATATTCCCTTTATAGGAAATCTTCTGAAGCAATCCGGCCCGGTAACCTTCACTGTAGGTAAATGAATATTTCCAGTAAATCCCAAGGCTAACTATCAGAATGATTGCCAATAATAAGACGAGTGCAAACTTTTTCATAAGAGTATCGGGTTAAACTATAATGAACAAATTTAATGCATTTCTTATTGGATTTCCCAAAGTCTTGGGTTAAATTAGTGTTCTAAATTATTGGAAATTAATTAATACAGTCAGAAATCCATATTAAATTGATATCTATTGCCAATTCTGATTAAAAATACGAATTTTGTCCTTCAACTCAAATTAAAAATCAATGGCAGAGGATAGGCAAATTATATTTTCGATGTATAAGGTAAGCAAGACTTACCCGCCACAAAAACAAGTAATTAAAGATATATCACTCTCATTTTACCTGGGTGCAAAAATCGGTATTATCGGTCTGAACGGCTCCGGCAAATCGACACTCTTAAAAATAATAGCAGGTCTGGAGAAGGATTTTAATGGTGAACTCGCCTTTTCGCCAGGTTATACCGTCGGCCATTTGTCCCAGGAGCCGCAGCTCGACGAGACTAAAACGGTAATGGGAATCGTTCAGGAAGGGGCTCAGGAAATTGTCGATATCCTCGAAGAGTATGAAGAGATTAATCAGCGTTTTGGTTTGCCCGAGGTCTATGAAAATCCGGATATCATGGATAAACTCATGGACAGACAGGCCGTTCTTCAGGAGAAGATTGACGCAACTGATGCCTGGAACCTCAATAATAAACTGGAACGGGCAATGGACGCACTCCGGTGTCCCGATGGTGACACTTCGGTTAAAGTGCTGTCCGGGGGTGAACGCCGACGTGTGGCACTTTGCCGGCTACTTTTAAAACAGCCTGATATTCTGCTGCTTGATGAGCCTACCAACCACCTTGATGCAGAATCTGTCGAGTGGCTGGAAATGCATTTGCAGCAGTATAAAGGAACGGTAATCTGCATTACCCATGACCGCTATTTTCTGGATAATGTGGCCGGCTGGATTTTGGAACTGGATCGTGGAGAGGGGATTCCATGGAAAGGAAATTACTCAAGCTGGCTGGAACAAAAGTCCAAACGATTGGAGATGGAGGAAAAAGGGATCTCTAAACGACGTAAAACCCTTGAACGTGAGCTGGAATGGGTCAAAATGAGTCCCAAGGCTCGTCAGGCCAAATCGAAGGCGAGGTTGGGTGCATATGAAAAGCTGCTTAATGAAGATGTAAAACAGAAGGAAGATAAGCTCGAGTTGTTTATTCCCAACGGGCCACGTCTGGGCGACAAAGTAATTGAAGCACACGGAGTTTCGAAAGCTTACGGAGACAAGCTCCTTTTTGAAGGACTCGATTTTGTTTTGCCGCCAAATGGAATTGTCGGTGTAATCGGACCCAATGGGGCAGGAAAAACAACCCTTTTCAGAATGATTTTAGGTCTTGAGAAAATTGACTCGGGAAGTTTCTCAGTCGGTGAAACCGTGAAGATTGGATATGCCGACCAGGGACATGAGGCAATTGTAAATGACAAAACCGTTTACCAGGTTCTCTCAGGTGGTACTGATGAGGTGATGGTTGGCGGCCGGATGCTCAACGCCCGGGCCTACGTTTCACGGTTCAATTTCAGCGGTGCAGATCAGGAAAAGAAATGCGGAGTCCTTTCAGGGGGGGAACGCAACCGCCTTCACCTGGCATTAACCCTGAAATCCGAAGCAAATGTGCTTCTTCTCGATGAGCCAACCAATGATATTGATGTGAATACGTTACGCGCACTCGAGGAAGGTCTCGACAGTTTTGCCGGATGCGCTGTGGTTATTTCGCATGACCGGTGGTTTCTGGATCGTGTCGCTACCCATATTCTTGCTTTTGAAGGCAATTCCCAGGTCTACTATTTCGAAGGGAGCTATTCGGAATACGAAGAGAATAAGAAGAAACGGCTTGGCGACAGTACCCCGCACAGGATCCGGTATAAAAAACTGGGGGAATAAAAATGATTAACTAATTATAATTTCAATTCTATAAAAATAAGAATCCGGGTTAATTATCCGGATTCTTATTTATTAGCATTTCACTATGCTCTGACATACAACCGTTTATGTCCTAACGGACAATAAAATCGATTAATCGGATCTTCTATTTTCATTTATGTCCCAAGGGACAAGATTGGATATCTTTTAAAGTTAGAGAACAGCACTTTACAGGACAAATAAAAAAACTGCGAATCATTGCCGAATTGGCAAATTATCTCCTTTATTCTCTCCCTCACGATGTCCAGCAGTCGCTCACTCTTATCCCTATTCCGCAGTGAACTCAACAGTCTTCTTCAGCCTGTTGCTTTCAAGACATGCCTCGAGGATACGGATGACATTCAGGGACTCTTCCGGTTTTACAAAAAGTTCTTTTCCCTCCCGGATAGTTCCGTGTAATTTCAGAAAGTAGGCAGCCAGATCTCCCGGGATCGTTTCAATCTTTCCATGAAAATGGAGTCCGTTAATGGATGTATTAAGTATACCCCAATCAGATGGCTGATCCTCACCCCAATGTGGCTCGTTGGGAAGATGATGCAATTTCATAAGCTCCTCCTGGGGATCGGTTCCCATCTTAACAAAAGAGCCTTCCGTGCCGTGTACAACATACTGGGGTCCCATTTCACGCACCAGGTATGAGCTGCGTAAAATGGCATTAAACCTGTCATAATGGAGCCTGATATCAAAATTATCAGTGGTTCGTCCACCAGTGCGGAGGACATTGAGATGTGCAGTGACAGCCTTAGGTAACCCAAACAGCACAAGTGTCTGATCAACAATATGTGAGCCCAAGTTAAACAAGACCCCGGTCCGCTCATCGCCATCTTCCTTCCACGAACCTTCCTGAATAAAGTTCCGGTAACGATCGTAATGTGCTTCATATTCAACCACCCGTCCAAGCAGTTTATCCTCAAGAATCTTTTTCATGGTCTGAAAACCATTATCCAGCCGCTTGCTTTGATAAACACTCAGGATGACCCCATTTTGATGAGCCAGTGAAATAAGTTCCCTTGCATCGGCACTGGTCTTCGTGAATGGCTTTTCAACCACTACGTGTTTCCCGGCTTCCAGGGCCTGCTTTGCCATTTCAAAATGAAGATAGTCCGGAGTATTCACTAATATAAGCTCAATTTCAGGATCATTCAGAATTTCCTCGTAGGAGCGGACAATTGTTGCTTCGGGATACCTTTGAGCCGAAACATTTTTCGTCCGTTCAAGAATCTTATGAATTTTAAAATATTGGGGATACACTTTTAACGAGGGTCCCTGAAAGACAACACCCGACATTCCAAAGGAGGCGATCGCAGTGACAATAGGTTTACTCATGGCTTATTTATTAATTTTAAGATTCAAAGATAACAGTTATGTCGAATGTAAAAAAGTATATATGTTTGCAGTGTAAGTGAAAATGATAAAAAAACAAAAGACAGCTGAATATGAGAAATTTATTAGTATTGACAGGGATAATCGTTACAATTTTGTTTGTGATGGAATCGAAAACTGTGGCCGCGGCCGAAGGAGAGGTCGTCAAAATTGGGAATGAGCAGTTTAAGGCACAGATTATGGACTATTTGAAAAATCCGAATGAGTGGAAGTATACGGGAAAGTTACCTTGCATCGTCGATTTTTATGCAGACTGGTGTGGCCCGTGCAGGATTGCTTCTCCGTTGCTGGATGAACTGGCAAGAAAGTACAAAGGAAAAATAATTGTATACAAGGTGAATACAGACCAGGAACGTGAGTTATCCCAGGCTTTTTCGATCAGCGGAATACCCGCATTTTTATGGGTTCCCAGGTCCGGAAAACCAACCATGACCAGTGGGATCTCCAAATCACCCGAAGCCACCAAAGAACAATTCGAGAAAATGATTAACGATCTGCTTATTAAATAAATATAAAATCCCTGACAGGGTTCGGAATCCTGTCAGGGATTTTATATTTATTTAGATTCAGAATTCCATCACCACAATGGTGTCTATTGGTTTTCTTTTAGCCTGGGGAACCTTAATGCTTATCCCAAATTCGTTTTGTTTAAAAACAACAACTGACTGGTCATCAAATAGATATACTTTCCTTATTTTTTTTCCAAAATCATTCAACAACAGGTTTTCATCCGAATCACCCAATAAGTGAACATATACCCGATTCCCCTTTATGGTCGTAACTCCCCACGGATGTGGATCGATTGGTCCGCCACGGGTTCCATATACGGCTTCGCCATATATTTTCATCCATTCACCCATCTCACCCAGTGTTTTGACAAATTCCGGCTGGATTTTCCCATTTGGCATTGGTCCCACATTCAATAAGAAATTGGCATTAGAACCTGCTGCCTTTACAAGGTATTGAACAAGCTGAGTTGTGGTTTTGAAGTTATGGTCATGAATATTGAAACCCCAGGCGCCATTCATCGTTTCACAGGTTTCAAGTGGAAGTTCACCTACTTTTGATTCATTACTGAAACCGGTCGTGTTATGCCCCGGAAGATCTTTTTCAAACATTTGGAAGTCTTCTCCAGGTTTTGGCGCCTGGTGATGGTTATTCCCCACCAGTGCAGCAGGCTGCAGTTTGTGAATCAGGCTGTAAGTTTTATCCAGCCGCCAGTCTGCCTCTTTCTTATCCCACCATCCGTCGAACCAGATTCCGGCAATTTCGCCATAATTGGTCAGGAGTTCGGTCAACTGGCTATCCATATAATCAAGATAGGCATTCCAGTCCCCTTTGTCAGGGCGTCCCGAAGTACCGCCAGTGGAGCCACGCGGATAATAATTATCCTGGTACCAGTCGAGATGTGAGTGATAAAAGAACAATTTAACCCCCTGCTTGTGACATTCATCGGCCAGTTGTTTCAACACATCTTTGCCATAAGGAGTTCGGTCGACAATATTCCAGGTTGATTGTTTGGTTCCCCACATCGCAAAACCATCGTGGTGTTTACTGGTAATTGTGATATATTTCATACCGGCATCTTTAACCATCTTCACCCATTCTGCAGCATTAAATGCCTGGGGATTAAAAAACGCAGGAAGTCTTTCGTAGGTGGCCTTATCTAATTTTTGCTGGTACATTACCCATTCCCCATTGGCAAGTGTGGAATAGACACCCCAATGGATAAAGAGCCCGAATTTAGCATCCTGAAACCATTGTCTTGCAGCAATATTTTCTGGTGCAGGCTTATAATCACCTTGTGAATTTGCAGTGAATGAAGCAGATATTATTAGGAAAAGCAGGATTAGAATACGGTTTTTCATTGATGAATATAGATTAAAAGTTATCAGCAATACGATAAGCTTCTATCAAAGCTAGCTCCCCTTCTTTGCCAGAAATTGATCTTCCATGCTCCATACATAATACTCCATCGTACCCTTTTTCATGAATGTGCTTAAAGATATTGTGGTAGTTCATCTCTCCGCTGCCTGGTTCCATACGGCCTGGATTATCCCCTAAGTGGAAAGCTCTGATCTCCGACCAGGCGGCATCAATATTCGGGATGATGTTCCCTTCGGTGATTTGCTGGTGATACATATCATCCACAATTTTACAGGCAGGACTATTCACCGCACGGCAAATGGCATAAGCCTGCGGAATGCCTGTCAGGAAAAGTCCCGGATGATCCCGCTTGTTCAGCGGCTCAAGGACTATGGTCAATCCCCCCTTTTCTGCAATCTCGCTAAGCTCGCGCATGATATCGATCACATTAGCCGTCTGATATTCCCAGGCCATATGTTCATTATAACGGCCAGGAACCATTAATGCCCATTTTATGCCCGATTTTTTATAAAGCTCAACTGCCTGGTTTACTTTTTTAATGAGCATTTCCCGGATTTCACCATCTTTGATGACCATTGATTCTTTGCTGAAGTCGGCGTAGATAACAAATGGTCCCATATCCATATTCTGCCTGGTTAGTTCAGTAATGATTTTATCCTGATCATCAACTGAGCGCCCTGGAAATCCGTTATCAAACATGGCCCTGAAACCCTGATCTGAACAGAATTTAATTACTTCAACCGGATCTTTTCCAGCCAGTTCAGGAAAACTGCCAAAACCTGGCCCATATTTGAGTTTAAATTTGGCTGAATTGGATGGTTTTAAATCTACCTGATTTGTACCCGATGCCACATTTGAGAACCCGGCCAATGCTGCAACTGTTGCCGTGTTTTGAATAAAATTTCTTCTGTTCATGATTATTCTAAAAGTATGGTTAATGTTATTGTGAATTAGCGACTTGCTATTGGTTGTTTATGGCTGGCTGCAAAGGCCTTACCGCATTTTTATTGTCCTAAACCGGTTCCGGTGAAGGTACTGGTATCCAGGTACAGGGTTGCGAAATACCAGTGGCCAAAGCTTACGGCCAAATGCCAGTAGCCAGACGCCAATGGCCGGTTGCATCGAAGATTACCCAAATAAAAGCATTCTGCCTTAATAATGCTCTTTCGGAACCACGATCCACATAATCAAGTAGATTAAGATGCCCGGAAATACTACAGTAAAAAAAGTAGCTAAAGCAAAAACAAGTCTTATAATAGTAGGGTCAAGGTCCAGGAAATTGGCCAACCCACCACAAACTCCAGCAAGCATTCTGTCGTTACGGCTTCGGGTTAATCGTTTGGGAGAATTAAGTTCCATAAGTGTCTTATTTTGGTTTTTCCTTGTTATCTTCCGCTTCCTCTTCATTTTCAAGCAAATAAAGCTCTTCCTCATACTCCAGTTCAAGATCCATGAATTCTTCAGCTTGCTCGAGCAATTCACTTTTTAACTCTTCGCTGGCTGGTTCTTCATCGATCCAATAAATCTCCTGGTCAATAGTGAATCCCTCAACATCGCAACCAACTATAAACCGCGGTTGTTCATTGTGGATTACAAAAATCTTGTCAGGTAAAACCTGTGAATTGTCCGCTAATAGAAATTTAGGTAGCATATTGTTTTTTTTGAAATTTAATTGATTGCGCAACTTCTGTTGCCTTACCAAAAATACAATATTTTAGTAAACATCTTGATATTTTAAAGATCTTTAGTAGTTCATTTTGTAATCTTTTAAGTGACTGTTTGATTGGCTATTAAAAATATTGATATATTCTTTGTCTGTAAAAACAAGGCCAAAATATGCCATAATTACATCAAGGTGAGATAAATACGAAATTTTGTCATTCTTACTGGAGGCCAATTTGCCAAAATGCCAGTCTTACTTAAGAATCTTATTTTTATAATTTATTAATTTATAGGTATTTATATCAAAAATAAAAAATTAGACTTATTTGGCATTATAATTGTAAAATTCTTTTCGAAGGTTTAAAAAGAGGTTTAAAATTTCAGGTTTAACAATTAATGAATGGAGGACAAAGTTATGAAACTGGCAAGAGTATCTGACAGGTTGTTTCCAACGTTTCCATCTTTTATTGACAACTTTTTTTCAAGAGATTTGATGGATTGGAACAACTCTAATTTCTCGAGTACAAACAGCACAATTCCTGCTGTTAATATCAAGGAAAACCATGATTCTTTTATCATTGAGGTTGCAGCACCCGGAATGACTAAGGACAATTTCTCTGTGAATTTGGATGGAGATAGTTTGTTGATCACTTCTGAGATGAAGGATGAAAAACATGAGGATCAAACGAATTATTCCCGTCGTGAATTTAGTTATCAGAGTTTTCAGCGCAGCTTTACTATACCCCAAGGTAGTGTTGATGGCGACAAAATCTGCGCAAAATACACGGATGGAATTTTATTGATCACTCTTCCCAAAAAAGAGGAGGTCAAGCCAAAGCCGACTAAAAGAATCGACATTATGTAATTAAAAATAAGCCACTTAGGAAAAAGTGGCTTATTTTTTTAAATATTCCAGCCAATTCACTAAAAAACCGGATCAACGATCCCTGCATAACATTTCCAGCTTCACCTTTCAAGCTTCCTGGCAAGGCTTTCCCTCCTTTTTATGTCAGTTTGATTAATTTTCCAATCCTAGCCTGCTAAGTTCTCAGTCGAAGGCAGGTAATAGAACCAATGATGATAAAAGCGGAAAGATGAAAAAAGGAGCGGAATTCCCATCGTGATATATGCAAGGGATAACGAGGATAAAGGGATAATTAATGTTGTGCGAAGCAAGACACCCATCGTAATCATTCCAGCCATCATCACATAACTTCTGAAATTAAAGAATTCAAAAAATAGATGCCGATTGCCCAAAAGAGTCGTAATCCGGTCAACATGCTTATGGGAAATCTTTGAAAAAACAAGAATAAAAAATAATAATCCGCAACCTGAACATATCAGGATTTTTATCCAGGAAAACCCTGAGGATGCCTCTAACATCGAACTTCCCCGATAAAGCAGCATAGCTCCGGCAAAAGTCCAGACTAATGCTGCTTCAAAAAGTAGGATTCGTTTGGATACAGTCAGATTTAAAGATTTAATAAAATTCATTTATTATTTTAATACATTGATATATTGAAGATTGGCAAAGGTAATTGTTTTTTTTGAGCCAGACTAACGCCACTAATTTTTTAAGTGTTTGTTTCACAAAAAAAGAGCCTCACAATGATTGTAAGGCCCTCTTTTTTAACTGCTTGATTTAGTTTGTAAAAACTATGCTAGTTTTACATTTACCGCATTCAATCCTTTTCTTCCTTCGGTTACGTCGAAGGTAACATCATCATTTTCTCTAACTTTGTCAATAAGACCAGTTACATGTACGAAATACTCTTTGTCGGAGTCATTGTCCTTGATAAACCCAAAACCTTTGGATTCATTGAAAAATTTTACTTTACCTGATTGCATTTTAATAATTTTTAATCACGACAAATATAACTCAAAATGATGAAATTCAAAGTATTTTATCATTTTTATTCATTTTCTTTAAATATTTATCTCTAGTGATAAACAAAATATAAACTCTCCTTTTAAAAAGCCTCTCCTGATTATCCGAAAAGAAATGGTAAAATCAATAGTTACCTGCAAATCAGATCAATGATCAGTATTCTTGTTTACAATAAGTTACGACATAAACGAGGAAGCCCACCAATAAATTTATATTCAGGAAATCTCACATATTTGAGCGATATCCTGAACCTATCAAATAGCACCTAAAAAATCAAATCTACTTGATAAACAGAAAAAAACCATCCGCAAAATAGAGGATTCCGATTAACCCAACTGCAAGACTTAAAAACCATACATATCTTTTCTTTGCAAGGGCAGAAATTGAAGAGAGTAGAATGGAGATCTGCAGGAAGATAACCGCAATGCCAAAAGCCGAACTATGTAGTTTACACTCATCACGGTCTGCTTCAAGTTTCTTGGCACTAAGGGTTATTTGTTTCTTTTCTGATTCATATTGTTCTAATTTTTTTAAATAGGAATCAATTTTTTCTTGATATTTAGCCTGTACCTCTGGAGCAACATTCAATTTGTCATTTTGCTGACTTTGCAATTCAAGATTATCTTTCTGCATTTCAAAGATATAGCTTTTCAAACTCTTGGATTGATAAAAAGCCCATTGATCCGAAGCCTGAGTTTGATATAGTAATGAACGGGTGCTGAATCCACCCCCTTTAAAGGTCGAAAGTGTAGCGCAAACCACAATGATTACCGTGGAAATTGCCATGTAAGTTGTCCATTTTTCTTTTTTATCATCTGCCATGTTTGCGTATTTTTAATTTGAAAATAAAATTGTTTTACAATGCAAATTTAATACTAATATTTTTAAATCAATAAATCCCAATATTTGAGATTAACGGGGAGGCTTTTGAAGCAGTAATCGAAATTTTAACCTGATCAGTTTCTGTAGGTTCTATTTTTATAATCCTTTTATATCCAATTGTAGTTCCTTTTGAAACCTCTGTCCATTTGTTATTTTTCCAGACTGAGACTACAAATTCCTTAACCCGCTGCCCTAACTTAATATATTCCTGGATAATAATGTATTTCACTGTTTTTTGCGCCCCTAAATCGATAAACAGATTACCGGTTCTCGTTCCGTCGTTAGTTGCCCAGTAAGTTTCTTTATTCCCGTCATTTACATTAGAGGGAGCGTACAATTTCGAATTTCCCCTGTAAGAATCGGCTTTGATTACTGCCTTTAAAGCAAGATTTGTCTTAAACGCTTCATCTATCAACTTTCTCCAACCAAGCAAAGCTTCAACATCATTTTCATGAAATAATCCTCTGCGGTCAGGTGGAATGTTAAGAATTAAATTTGCCCCCCTTCCAACCGAGGATAGGTAAATTTCAAAAAGCTTTTCGGGAGTTTTAACCTTCCCATCCTCCTCTGTGTGATAAAACCATCCCGGACGTATGGAAACATCAACTTCAGCCGGGATATAGCTTTTGCCATCTTCCTCTCCGGAATTCAGCAATTTTTCGATCCCGCTTTTCCCGGCATAGATCGAATCTGTAGATATTGTTGCCCAATTGGTTTCACCAATGTGGCCACTTTCGTTTCCACACCATCTTATATCAGGACCAGCATCACTAAAAAAGATAACGTTAGGTTCCATTTTACGCACCATATCCAATGTTGTTGGCCAATTATAATAAGCGGCTCCGTTGATCTTCCGTTTTTCTCTCGCTCCCCCATAATAGCCATCGCCTCCATTAGCCCCATCAAACCACATTTCAAAGACAGGACCGTACAAGGTGAAAAGCTCTTTCAACTGATTTCGGTAATAATCTATATACGAAGAAGAACCATAATCCTTCCGATTCCGGTCCCACGGTGATAAGTAAATTCCAAATTTTAAACCATTTTGGTGGCAGGCATCGGCAACCTCTTTCACAACATTCCCCTTGCCTTCCTTCCATTTGCTGTTTTTTACCGAGTGTTCGGTAAATTTACTTGGCCACAAACAAAATCCGTCATGATGTTTACAAGTAAGCACAATCCCTTTTAGACCTGCGGCTTTAACAACTCTGATCCATTGATTTACATCCATTTCAGTGGGGTTAAACACTTCGGGGCTTTCATCCCCGTATCCCCATTCCTTTCCTGTGAATGTATTGGTTGTAAAATGAATAAAGGCATATTGTTCCATTTCGTGCCAGGCCAGCTGCCGATCTGTAGGAATCGGAAGAACAGGTTTTGGTGGCGGAACCGGAAGTTCCCTGGTTCTTCCAAAAGACAGGCTGACAACAAATAAAAGGGCAATAAACAGATAATGCTTCATCATAACAATTTTCATAATCGTAAAAATATGGGTTCAATGATTGAATAGGGGTAAATTTATCATTGCCAAAGATAACCATTTGTCATGAACCAATTTCAAACTCTGATATTCTCAATTACTGTTAGCCGAAATAAATCAAGTCTATAAGACATTATTTCTCTTAAATTCATTAGTCCAACTATTTACTCTGTGAATGCTCATCTGTCAAAAGTATAGAAAAAAATCAGAATACTCCAGCCAATGGCAGTAGTATTCTGATTTTTAAGCTTTTAAATTCATTGCCCAAATTATGGAACAATCATTTCAGAATGTTTTTCAATATAATTTAGCGTGACATTCAGAGCATAGTTTTGTTTTCCATTCATCTTTAATATCAACCGGATGTTTGAATTCCAGCGGTTTAAATGAACTTGAAATCTGCATCGCAGAATCGGGGCCCTGTGCAACAATATTATGGCACAAGTTACAATCACGGGAGATTACCTTTCCACTTTCAGATTTGTGAAGGTCATTATGGCAGCGGTCACAACCAATTGTTTCCAGATGACCTAAATGATTAGGATGGACAGACCATTTAACACCCATCTCAGGAAAGACATTCTGACTGTAACCTTCCTGTATTCCGGCAATTATCTGCTCAATATCTTTCTTTTTGGATCCTACCAATTTAGGATACATCGAGGTATAGTATTCGTTTACATGTTTTTTGATAGCCATCATGGCACTGTCGGTAGTGGAATAATCCTGGTTCAGTACATTCATGGCCACAATTTTAACGTCAGGTAATGTGCGCGGTATTTTACCTGCAGTAATCAGTTCGTCAATATAGCCCTGAGGAGTTTTATAATTATGAGAAGGACGGTTATGGCAATCAATGCAATCCATTCTCCGGATTTGGAGTGAATCACGCTGAGATGGTTTTAATTTATCTTTGGTGTCTTCAAAAATGGTTGACTCCCCTGTCTTTAAGTTAGTATATTTTACCCAGGGAATCTTTTCCCTATTTATTACCGATGTCCGATATTCAATTTTTACATCTGGATTTATATGCCAGTGTATCCCCTGGGCGATTCCCTGGGCACTATGGCTGGCACTGGTCTTCATCTGAAGCTGGATATTCCAGGCAGAGGTTGTCTCATCAGCCAGATAAGATATTTTATTCTTCTGTTTACGATCATAAAATTTCTGAGGCCAGTGACAATGTTCGCAAGTTTCCATAGCAGGTCTTAAACTCTGAATCGGAGTTTCGATAGGATGAGGTATCTGGTTAGTGAGTACTGCATATACCTGATACAATCCGGTCACTTTGCTCCTGACATACCACCCTGCACCTGAGCCAACATGACATTCAACACAGTTAACCCTTGAGTGCGGAGAATTCTGGTAGGCTGTATATTCTGGCTTCATGGTTTGGTGACAAAGTTTACCACAAAATTCATTGGATTCTGTGATATGGAAAGCCTGAAAACTACCAATTGAAGATAATATAACCAAAATAATTGTTCCAACCAGAAAAATTGCAGCGGCATTTCTAGTCGATCGTTTGTTAAAATCCCATAACGGGTAATTGCCTTCACCATCACCTTTAAGCTTTTCCTGTTTTTTGGCTCTAACCATTCCGATTGGAATTAAAATCAGACCCAATATCAGGAATGCCGGAAGAGCCATGTAAATAAATATTCCTAAAAAGGAATTATTCGGAAAAATATAGGTTGAGATTAAAAACAGCAAGACTATAATTGCCAAACTGGCAATTGCAATTATTACTCCGGCGATAGTTACCAGATTCTTTGTTGATTTTGGCAAATGCATATAATTCTGATGAGAAGGATTAATATGAAAGGAATTGCAAATAGAGAAAAAAACCACTAAAATCTGCAATCAGATTGAATACGGATAGAAATGATACGCTAAATAAAGAAGTGCTGAGACCTTGTCTAGCCTCAGCACTTACCCAATGTCAGTTTATTTAAGAGAACGGACAAAATTGACCAATGCCCAACGATCATCTTCTTCTGCCACTTTTTTATCAAACGCCGGCATTTCATCACGTCCAATTACGATCTGATAATAAATTGCCCCATCAAGCTGCGCCTGAAATTTAGCGTCTTTAAAGGAGGTAATTTTAGTTTTCATACTTGACGCTTTAGGTCCATCACCCAATCCGGCGCCACCATGACAAGATTTGCAATGTTTAGCATAAAGGTTCTTGCCAACATTTACAGAGGCGGCATCACCTTTAAGTGCATTCTTCATGGTTTTGTATTTTGCAGGAATTTCCCATGCTGAAGCAGCCTTTTGATCCTGGGCAACAACGGAAGAGCATAGCGCAAACAGGAATGCAACAACACTTAGGCTCTTTAATAAAACACTTAGATTTTTCATAACTTCTTTTTTAAAAATTAAACATCTCGATTACTGTTAAGTTTTGCCGGATTAAAATTAATCAATCTATGTATCCCTTTCACCAGATTTTAATGAAATTACACATTTTATTTTTGTCAGAATCCGACCAACAGGCAATCAATGTCCAAAAATAGAAAGGATAACCTAGTGTAGCGGGTTATTGATATTGATATAAACGAGGGTATATATTGATATAAATTCGGTTTTTAATTGATTTTTGTGAAATAGATTCCCCATCTTAACCGACATGAACAGGGAAACAACCTTTAATAAATTGATATTCAGTTATCTAATAATACCTAGTGGCCATTTAGATCATGATAACCGTTTAAAATGCTTTTAAAATTGTTTATGGGATGCTTCCCGATTGACGCCACATACAAGTGAACGATTAAAAAAATGGAAACCAGAAAACCTAAACTGGCGTGCAAAACAGCCGTAAGAAAAATACCGCTCACCTGATACACATTTTCAATGATTAGTTCAGGAAACAGTAATCCCAAACCTGTGATAACCAATCCTGGAACAAATAAATACATGACAAGCAGGTAAGAAACCTTCTGCATCGGATTAAATTTTCGTTTTTCGGACAATGGGAATGGCGCATCCTGATTCTTAAATAATCCTGTAGTGTAGTATTCGACTTGTAATCGCAGTCTTTTATAGAGACCCTTAAGTTTAATCCGGTAAAATTTATGGTTAGAGGTTCTCAGGTTTCCAAATACAAAAATCAGGTAATTCGCCGAAACGAGAATTCCAGCTATATTATGCAGGTTTACAGCCAGTTCAAAGTCCATTAATTTGAATCCGGGAGTTGCATACTGCATGTTAATTCCTGTGAATATCAATACAAGTATTCCCAGGGCATTAATTCCGTGCCAGATTCTCAGCCAAACTGGATAGAAATAGATTTTATTTTCAGAATTCATAAAGTTATTTTTTAATGATTCTGGCAATCACATGAATAGAAATTCCGGCAAGAGCCAATATGAGAATAAGGATACTGATGTAATTAAGCCAGATATTCTGGTAAGCTCCAATCACATAGGACTTATTTTTTATGATCGAATTAAGCTTGCCAATTTTCGACCGGCTTTGCAGATTCTTATACTTATATAATGATGCCTCAAGCATTGAATTTTTCGAATGACATTCCACACAATTTTTCAGCGCTTTTTCTTTAGGAAGGATATTATGGGATACAGACAGGGAGTCAACAACCTGGGTATGGCATTCAATGCACCTGACATTCAAAAAATGAAGTTCCTGGTTAGGCAGCCATTCATGTATCTGTGATAGAGCAGGCTTTAGTTTGTCAGAAATCAGCTGAAATTTGCTGTTGTTGCTATGGCATGACATACACATCTCGTTGCTGAATTTGACGATATCTCCAACTTCTGAACTGTTACGCGATTTTGCCTGATAATAATGTTGGTTGTGACATTTGGAACAGGTGAAACTATCCCCACTTTTCTGAAAATGTACACTTTTTTGAAATTCTGAATCAATTTTTTCGAATTGATAGGCTGCATATTTGGCATCACCGCCATGACAATCCAAACAGGTGCTCAGGGGTTCGAGCTTTAATTCAGCATTGTGAGGATATTTACTATAATCAGCTGAATGACAATCAATACATTTGAATTTTGCATGAACTCCACTTGCAAAATGATCTTTATCCAATATATACAACGGATTCATTAAACGCTTGTCTTCACGCTTGGTCAGGGTATTGTGAAAAGTGATCGTTTGATGGGTATGGCACTTTAAGCACGATTCATTTTCAGGAGCCAGGGCCTGCGAGGATTTGGAGAATCCCAGAAAAAGAATCAGGACAATAAAAAAAAGGAATGAACTGCGCATTGCGGGGCTATTAAATGAAGATGCTGAAGTCAAACCAGACTTCAGCATCTTTTAAATAAGTACTATTTTAAGGTTCTTGTGAAATTTACGATGGCCCATCGCTCATCTTCATCAACAATTTTTTTCTCAAAATTAGGCATCTCATCACGACCTACGAAGGATTTAAAATAGATTTCACCGTCGCTTTGAGCCTGGAATTTGGAATCTTTTAATGAGTTGATCTTCGTTTTGAGGCTGCCTGCTTTAGGACCATCACCTAAGCCTGTTCCACCATGACACGATTTGCAATGTTTGGCATAGAGCATTTTCCCAGTAGCAGCGTCTCCTTTTTGGTTATTCTTCATGCTTTTGTACTTCGCCGGAACAGCCCATGCACCACTAACTTTTTGATCCTGAGGGACAACAAATGCGAAAAGTATGAAGACGGCCAAAATTACTGACAAACTACCAATTAAATTACGTAATGTTCTTTTCATTTTATTTTATTTATGAGTTAAAGTGAATCCGCAATAAAAATATCAGACTATTAATTCAATTTTCGTTGAATTTAAAATCCCCAAAGACGTGTAATATTAAATCCGATCTGGAATTGTTGTTTAGTCAGATCATTCTGATTCGACATCATGGTGTACTGAGGGATCAAACTGTTTGATGTCGACATGAAAATCTGAAAAGTATGTGTGCTTGTAGAAATCTCATATCCAAAAGAGAGATTTTGCATTGGCGGGTTTGTCCAGGTATTTTGTTCAGAGATCTCCTTGATTCTTAATGGGGTATCAAAATTGAATATCACGGAACCCTGGGGAGTTACTTTGAGCCTTCCGTTAAAATGCAGCCCAATTTTATCATGGTCGTAAGGAAGGTCAATTGCATTAAAATGGGTAAAGCTGACACCTGCCTGAAACGAAAACCAATCGGTAAATTTCCGGCCAATAATTAATTCAGAAAAATAGCTCAGACGATCGGAACCTGTAAATGGATATTCTGTTCCTAGTTCATGGGCTTTCTGTACATTCCCGGATTCAAAAGCGCTTAACTTTCTTCCGTCAATTGCCAAATTTGCATACAAGGCAACTGCAAGAGGATAGGTATTATTTCTGGTCTGCTGCAAAATCGTCCATTTTGCATTGAAATCGGTATTCATGTTTTGATTGTTCAATCCAAAACCAATCTGGAAATTTTTAAGTAATACATAATCCAGTCCAAGTCTGATATTGGCTCCTGGTGCAAATATCCCCCACATATCAGAACGTCCGTTCTGAATTGTTCCGAATTTATGCTGGATCACTGCTTCCAAAGTATGTACGTTCTGAATAACAGTAGTCTGATCATCAATTAGATACCCACTTTCAAAAGGAGAACGGACAGGTTTATCTTTGACCTTAACAACCACCGTTGAATCACCCGCCGCCTCCTGAGCAAAAGAGATTGCCGGGACAAGAGAGAAAAGAATTATAATTAGGATATATTTTTTCATATCTGTGAATATTAAATGTTTCCACTAATTGTTTTTAGCACCTTGTGTGATCCATTGCAGAATGATTGCATCCTCATTGGCAGTAAGCTTTTTCCAGGAATGAGTGCTTGTTGTCGGACCCGGATAGGTATAAATAATGCTTAGATTGGGCGTTGTCAGATTTACGAGATTTGGGACAATCGATGCAAAGGCATTGGCTGCAGTATAGTCTGGTGACTGCCCTCCTGTTTTATGGCAGGAGATACAATTTTCTGCCGAGAAGATTGGCAGAACCTGGGTTGCGAAGCTGACATCTCCTGTCACTGGCACAACAGGTACCGGTAAAATAAAATCGTATTTGCATCCAGCGATCAACAACGAAAACAATATCAAAATAAGAAATATGGTACTTTTTTTCATGATATTCATTTTTAAGATTAATACAAAAAAAGACTTCAATTTTTAAAAAAGAAGCCTTTTTTTTATCCGTTTACATGATTGACTTAATGAGCATTAAGATAATCTATAGAAGTTTGCAGAAGCTGCATAACGTATACCGGGTTGTGCACACCAAGTGATTCTGAACTATTGGCGACATACTGATAATTGTATGCAGCACCTAATTCACCATAGGTCCATTGACGGCCAATTCTGTTAGCATAATCGGTATCTAATTTATATTGCACGGTACCTCCATAAACAACCAGCCCTGTGGTTGGAGAGACTACATTAGATGACACTGCAGTTCCAAATAGGGTTGTCGTTTTTGTTTTTGGCAATAAGTTTCCAACATAATCGTGACTTTGTTCTGCACTAAAGGCACCCGTAGTGCTTTTCTTGTAGAGTTTCTTTGCTACCAATGCATTACCTAATTCGGTAATTTTAGCTGTAACAGCGGATTGGACCAATCCGATAGGATCTGAAATGCTGCTGGCAGTCGTGTGGCATGCATTACATGCAGCGTAATTTACTCTTAGGGTATGTCCGCCGGTAGGTGATGTAACACCATGCTGAAGTGTTGGGGTCGCATTGTATTGATTCATGTGACAATCGATACAGGTATTATCTGAATGTTTCCATGTTCTGGTATAGGTTTGGCCAGGATACTCAAAACCATTGATTCCCAATAAAGTATTGGATTGGTTTCCGTCATGGACATCAAAACTCATTCCATACTGATATTTTACTGAATCAGTTAGATTTTTTGTATTATCAAGCGGAAAGAATGGAAGTTGTTTGAAATTCGGATCGAATTTTTTGGCAATGCTATCTGCAGAGTTTTTGTAAATCCCAGGGACCGTCATACCGCGAATCTGATGGCAGGTGCAACATAAGTTATCAACTTTGCCGAAATCCTGAGCTTTTAAATTACCAAAATAATTCAGAAAAACAGGAGTTGTGGTCCGCAAAATGTAGGATGCCGTATCACCTGCGAAATCGAAAGCACCCATGGCATGACAGGTTGAACAATTAATCCTTTCGGCAGCAGGAATGTCATTGGCACATACGAATAAACCGTCGGCTGTAATTTCCTTAAATCCATCGCTGGTGTGACATCTGGCACAATACTTAGTATTTCTGGCACTGGATGTTCCATAGAAATGTTTGGAATATTGGTATTCAACGGTTTTTTGATTCATTGTTGCTGTGCTGTGACAAGGGAGACAGGAGGTGTTGGCATCTTTCCCGTTTGCTCCATTTGCCCCGGGAGATCCGGCTAACCCCATCGGGCCTTCTTTAACGCACGATTGAGTAACAAACAGCAGAATGAAGGCAAAAAATAAAAGCCGGTTGAAATTTTTCAGTTTCATAAATTTGAGATTAATAAGGTTATTATTGATTTTAATTTGCTGTAAAGAACCACATAAGGTTTTATTAATGAATAATTTAAACATCCACATAAATATATCTGTTAAAATTCGGTTACACGCAGAATAATCAAACAGTATCTTTGATAATTCCAGTGGTAAAATTATAAAGGTGATTCAAATAATCTCAAGAAAATAGATTGACATGTTCACGGCTGAACATGGATTTAAAACAGAAAATAATCGAAAGTAAATCAATTTAATATTGACATTTATCAATCAGCCATTTCTGCTGATCTCGATAAGATCTTCTTCTTTAAGGATATGGATGGAATTCCGGGAGTGATTGATAATTCCTGAGTCTTCGAAATCTTTTAAATTCCGGATAAAACTCTCTTTAGTCATCCCTGACATATCTGCAAGTTCCTGCTTGGTAAGGATAAATTGATAGGGATTTGAGTCGTAAATCTCATTCTTCAAAAATAGCAGAGTATCCGCAACTCTGCCAGGCATATATTTATGAATCAGATTAATAAGCGTTTTATGCATTTTAATATGCTGACCATTATATAATTTCATCAATTCGATAGCAAAGGTACTGTTGACCGAAAGAAAGGTAAATATTTTGGAAGTTTCAATAAAACAACATTCAATATCAGTTATCGCTGCAACAGTAAAGTGGTGAGTGTCATCAATAACCGTACCTCCGCCAGTGAAAATATTGTTATCTTTAATGATGTCAATGATTAAATTCTTACCCTTTGGACCCTCTGAAACAACCTTTGCCAAACCACTTTTGATACATATCAGGTGTGTGAGTGGTGTATTTTGTTTAGTTATAGTTTCTCCAGCACGAAATTTTATTTGTCGTTTATTATCCATAATGGACCGTAACTCATCACGGGTAAGGCCATTAAATATATTTGAAGCACCGCAATTCTTTGAATTGATGCAGCAATTATATTTACAACCCTCGCAGGAATCACAGTTATTTAAAGTTGTTGATGCGTGCATATAGGGATACCAAAATCTACGCGAATTTAGCATTAAATATTTCATTTCAGAGCTAAAAAAAATAAAGATATTATTTTTCGAGATTTAGACTGTTTTAAAAATATCCAATTGGCACCAAATAATACTTATCTAACTACATATCAGAATTATATACATATTTAAAACCGGATGAAAACCGGATAAAAATAATTCAGTGAATCAACGCATCTTGCCTTTATCCTGTTGATAATTAACGGCCAAAAAACAGATTAATTAATATGATTGCAATTCAATACTTTTGCATAAATGAACACAATCATGGCTCATTTATGTTTTCAAAAAATTATTTCTTTAAAGATTAATCCAAAATATTCTAACAATTTATAATACAACGAAAAGTTATTATTTTCCGGGTAAACAATTAGAATTTTATATAGAAAAATGGTATCATTGATGAGTCAAAAAGAACGATTAAGAGTACCACCCTATTAAAGATATTTAGAATCTATATGAGATCAAATAAAATATTTCATAAACGACACCCAGCCTCCGGGAAAGAGGTAAAATCACTTAATTATCAATTAATGAGAACCCAAATGTATTTATTGCTATTGCTAACCACGATGGTTTCGCTAACAAACAGGTTGTTAGCTGATAGCAAAACTTCTATTTTGAAATGTGAATATCTTATAAATCCAATTGGAATAGATGTTCAACATCCAAGACTGACCTGGAGAATGAATGATAACAGACGAGGTACTTTTCAAACAGCTTATCAGATTATAGTAGGGACAGACTCAGCTAAAGTTCGTGCCGGCATAGGTGATCAATGGACAACCGACAAAACCAATTCCGGCGATATGGAGGCTGAATACAACGGATCACCTCTTAAACCGTTTACTCACTACTTTTGGGCCATAAAAATCTGGAGTACATGGGGTTTGCCATCTTTAAATACAATTCCAGCCAGTTTTGAAACCGGAATGATGGAAAAAAAGAACTGGAGTGGGTCCTGGATTTCCGATAGCCGGGACATCAATTTGAAACCAGCTCCCCTTTTTCGCAAAACATTTAACCTAAACAGAAAGATCCTTTCCGCCAGAGCTTATGTTGCAGCGGCAGGTCTGTTTGAATTATACGTAAATGGCCAAAAGGTTGGAGACCATCGGCTTGATCCTATGTACACCCGATTTGACAGACGAACACTCTATGTTACCCATGATTTGACTCAATTGTTGAGGAATGGTGAAAACGCTGTAGGCATTATGTTGGGAAATGGGTGGTACAATCATCAGTCGACAGCCGTTTGGTATTTCGATCAGGCACCATGGCGAGCCCGCCCCCGTTTTTGCATGGATATCCGGATTACCTATTCTGATGGCTCCACTGAGACTATTGCCTCAGGAACTAATTGGAAAACTTCATTAAGTGCGGTGGTTTTTAACAGCATTTATACAGGGGAACATGTTGATGGAAGACTTTTTCAACCAGGGTGGAATAGCCCTGGATTTGATGATTCGAAGTGGGAGAATTCAATTCCTGTTAATGCTCCTGCCTTAAACATTGTTACCCAGGCACTTAATCCAATCAGGGATGTAGATGAGATTGTTGTAAAGAATATGACAAAAATAAGTGATTCTCACTATATTTTTGATTTGGGGCGCAATATATCAGGAGTTAGCCAGCTAAAGGTAAACGGTAAAGCTGGGACCGTCATCCGGCTAAAACATGGGGAGCGGCTCGATTCTGAAGGGATGGTCGACCAATCGAATATAGATGTTCATTATCGCCCTACAGATCAGCTTGATCCATTTGGTACCGACATATATACGCTAAGTGGTAAAGGTGAAGAGGTCTTTAAACCTCAATTTAATTACAAGGGTTTTCAGTATGTTGAAGTAACAAGTGATCAGCCGGTTAACCTTGAAAAGGAAAGTTTAACCGGCTATTTCATGCATAGTGATGTACCTGTAGCCGGAAATATTAATTCATCAGACACCATTCTAAATAAAATCTGGAAAGCCTCTACGAATTCCTATTTGTCGAATTTATTTGGCTATCCCACCGATTGCCCTCAACGTGAAAAAAACGGTTGGACAGGTGATGCACATACAGCCATAGAGACCGGACTTTACAATTTTGACGGGCTCACTGTTTATGAAAAGTGGCTGGCCGATCACAGGGATGAACAGCAACCCAACGGAATTCTACCAGCAATTATTCCGACCAGCGGATGGGGCTATACGTGGGCCAATGGACCCGATTGGACGAGTACTATCGCGATTATCCCCTGGAATATTTACCTTTTTTATGGGGACACCAAACTATTGAAAGATTGTTATGAGAATATTTGCCGTTATGTGGATCATCTGACTGAAATAAGTCCGTCAGGTCTGACAGACTGGGGATTAGGGGATTGGATTCCTGTCAAATCAAAGTCCTCAAAAGAACTAACCTCTTCAATCTTCTATTTTACAGACGTTTCAATTCTGGCAAAGACTTCAAAAATCCTCGGTAAGAATCCTGAATCTGAGAAATATTCGGCACTGGCGCTAAAGATCAAAAATGCGATAAACTTAAAATTTCTAAACCGGGAAACGGGCATCTATGCGAACGGATATCAGACAGAACTTAGCGCCCCACTCTATTGGGGTATAGTACCTGATGAGTTGAGAGGCAAGGTTGCAGAAAATCTGGCTAAGCGGGTGATTGCAGACGGTAAACATATCGATGTTGGTCTGCTGGGATCAAAGACAATTTTAAATGCTTTAAGCTCGAATGGATATGCCGACCTTGCCTTTGAAGTGGCGCTGCAGAAAACCTATCCTTCATGGGGATGGTGGATCGTAAACGGGGCAACAACTCTATATGAAAACTGGGATATTTCACCCAAATCAGACATTTCGCTTAATCATATCATGTTTGGCGAAATCGGGGCGTGGTTTTATAAATCGCCAGGGGGGATCTATCCCGATGAAAAACAGCCAGGATTTAAAAATGTAATTTTGAAACCCGATTTTGTGAAAGGGCTTAGCCGCTTTGAGGCAAGCCATATAGGTCCATATGGGACGATAACCTCTTCCTGGAAAAGAACAGGGCCCAAAATCAACTATCAGGTAGTTATTCCTCCAAACAGCACAGCCGAACTTTACCTCAAAGGAAAAACAATCCTTGAAGGGGGGAAGAATTTAACGGAAGACGAGAACATTAAAACCAATAACCCGAAAAATGAGGTGCGTGTATTAAATTTGAAATCAGGTAGTTACACCTTTACTATCAAATAATTGATTTATAATCAGTTTTTAAATGAAAGAGGCCTTCCAATAAGATATTTGGGAGGCCTCTTTTCAGGAATGGGATATTTTCAGAATACCGGAAGTTTCCAGGGTTCACGATAGGTAAGCTTTGACAATTTATTCGCTGCTTCCTCCTCAAATCTCATCGTTTTAGAATCCCAGTGTAAGAGGTTTCCTGTCCGATAAGCTATATTGCCCATTTCAGAAATTATCGCTGTCTGAGCCCCAACTTCGACTGGAGCATTTGGTTTCTCCCCCTTTCGGATTCCATTCAGGAAATTCTTCACATGTTCTTTCAATCCGCCAATAGCCGGTTGATTTGGAATATCGACAATATACTTTTTTTGATTCTTATTACTTACTTCAGAGTTGACCATCCAGCCATTCCTGGAGACGATCAGTGTTCCCCTTGTACCTGTAAAGGATACGCCGTGGTGCATCCCATACGGTCCCATCCGGGGAATCAATCCGCATTCCCAAATCATGGTATGATTGGGATATCCATATATAGCCTGCTGGATATCAGGAGTTTCAATTACTCCCTTATTGAGATAGCAGCCTCCGCCGGGAGCAATAGTTACGGGGTATCCGGCATTCATACCAAAAACTGCAAAATCAAGCAGATGAACTCCCCAATCGGTCATAGCTCCCCCGGCATAATCCCAGAACCATCTGAAATCGTAATGGAATCTGTTTTTATTAAAAGGTCGTTTTGGAGCAGGACCTAACCACAAATTATAATCCACATAATCGGGAGCTTCAGAATCGGGTTGAGCGGGAACCGGTTCTCCCATCCCCTTGTAAATCCAGGCTTTGACCAGATTAACATCCCCCAGTTTCCCGGATCGGACATAATCCGAAGCATCGAGCCAGTGTTTGCAACTTCGCTGCCACATTCCAACCTGAACCACCTGTTTTGGATATTTTGCCGCAGCTTTAACCATCATCAGGCACTCTTCAATACTATGACCCATCGGTTTTTCGACATAGACATGTTTCCCTGCCTCAAGTGCCATCATCATCATTAAGGCATGCCAATGGTCAGGTGTCCCGATGATAACGACATCGATCTCTTTCAATTCAAGTAATTTTCTGAAATCGGTAAAGACCTCGGGACGTTTGCTTTTTAACTTCTCAACATCCAATGCTCTCTCTTCCAGGATCTTTTTATCGATATCACAAAGAGCGATGCAAGTCACATTCTCCTCATCCAAAAAAGCCTTTAAATCACTAAATCCCATATTCTTACAACCAATAAGTCCAACTCCGATGTGATCAGACGGACTACTACAGCTCACGCTCCCCGGAATCATTGAAACAGCCAAAGTTGTACCGGCAACTACTCCCGATTTTATCACAAACGATCTGCGGTTTATTTCCTTCATTTTTTGATTTTGGGATTTCTCTGTTAAAGTTAGGATTTCGTGTTCCTTAACGGAAGGCAAACCTATAAAAAAAAATGCTTTAATTTTGACCTAACATTATTTTCTTCAAAAATAACTTTACAGTTTCATTTCAGGAAGAGCATCTTATCTACATAAATATCCTGAAATGAGGAATCACATTCGAGATTAACGAGTTTGGTCTTTGCCAGAATCTCATAAATATTCAAATGATCAGAGAATAAAAACATTTTGGCTCCGATTAATGCCGTATTACCCCTCTTATGAATTATCTCAGACGGAAGTTCGATCATTCCCGTTTCAACCACATGGTCTATATTGATGTAATTGCCAAACCCTCCTGCAATATACAATTCACTGATATCGGCTAGCCGGATTGAAAGATTATTTGCCAGAATAGCGAGTCCTGCAGCAATGGCGGCCTTCGCCAACTGAAATTCATTGATGTCCTTCTGGGTTAATTTTACTTTGCCCTCCAGGAAAATAAATTCATCCCCCGAATTGATTTCACCAAATATACCAACCAGCTCAAGTCGTCGGAAAATAGCGACTGCATCAATAAGGGCACTGCCACAAATCCCTTTTGGAGATGTATTCCCTATCACAGTTGCCTCAATTTGGTCATTCTCAAGTTTTAGAGATGAAATTGCCCCGGTTACAGCTCTCATCCCCATTGAAATATTGGCCCCTTCAAACGCAGGTCCGGCTGCTGTAGATGCGCAAACTATCCGATCGCTATTGCCGATCACGATCTCGCCGTTAGTGCCTAAATCGATTAATGCTGTATACTCATCTTTCTGATGTAACCCGGTTGCCACAATTCCGGCCAGTATATCACTTCCAACAAAGCTGCCAATAGATGGGTAGAAAATTATACTTTCGCTGACCGAAAAATTCCAGTTCAGTTCGGAGGGAGTAAAACTCTTCATTCCAAGGTTTGTGGTATGAAAAGGATAGGCAGAAAGTGGCGACACGTCACAATCACTGAAGATTAGTTGCATAACAGTGTTGCCTACCAACACTACCTTTTGAATTCCTGCACCATGGTTCTTTAGCATCTGTCTGATCATCGTGCCAATGGCAAAACGGATCATTTGGGTCATCTCCAAAGCGTGCCCATCCAGAGATGCCTGAACCCGTGAAATCAGATCGGATCCAAACTTGACCTGCGGATTCACCAATGTTTCGACTGCCATGATGCGGGCAGTTTTTAAGTCAACCAGTTGAGTCACAAGGGTTGTAGTTCCCAAATCAACAGCTACACCAAAACCTTGACGCGGGCAAAAATCAAATTCGGTTTCATCCGCCAAAATCAGGTGGTTAAACTGTTCTATTTCGAGTGTAATGTTACTCGTACAGGAACTATAACAGGCAAGGCGCCACTCCTCCGAAAGCCCAAGTTGCTCCATTTTCTTACGGTGGACTTCATTGACTTCAATTTCACCTTCCAATAGCCTGACTTTGCATTTTCCACAGGTTCCCTTACCTCCGCAAGGAAACTCCACCCCAAACTCATGAAGAAGATCGATCAGCGGTGTCTGATCATTCACTTTTAAGTTCTTACCTAGCGGCTGAAGGGTGATTGTGTGCCTGATCATTTAAGAATTATGGTCTTATTTTGAAAATCATCAATCATATTTTGAAAGTGTTCGGCTGCTGATCTTTCAGCAATCAGGATTATCTCACTCATTGTTTTAGCCTGACAGGGTTCAAATATACAACCTGAAAGTGTAAAATTCAGCAGGCACCACCCCTTGTCAGTAAGAAGATATCCTTTAGCCCTCACAATTGCTGAATGTTCCTGAAAAAACCGGGTAAGCCATTCGGATGAAAAGGTGATATCCGGATAAAAACTTTGGCTGATAACCTGGTAATTAGCATCTGTCAGCAGATGCTCCCCGGCTGAAAATACCCGGAATTTTACATCCTCTTTTATTTCTGTATCAAGAATATCGATTAATTCGGTCCAGAAAAATTTTTCTTCCCGCTTCAAAATGTAAGGTTTTCCGGGATAATATGTTTTGAATTTTTCAACAAGAAATCCTTCCATTTTTGGATCTTCCAAAAGGTCCAGCTTACTGAAAACAATCAAATCAGCTTTATTGATCTGGTTGCAATAAATGGGAAGTTGCTGAAGTCTGGCATTATCCAAATTGAGAATATCAACCAGACAAATTATCTTCATCAGCCCGAGATCAGGATTGGCCCTTACGATGTCGGATACCATATCAATTCCTCCCAGTCCACTGGGCTCTATGAGGATTCGGGTGTAGTCCCGGTTACTGATTATTTGTTCCAGGTTCTCCTGAAAATAGCCCTTGGCCGAACAGCAAATACAACCACCGTCAATTTCAAAGATATCCCCGCAATCTGATGAGGCTCTTAGAGTTTGGCTGTCGATTGATATTTTGCCAAATTCGTTTATTATAACGGCCCACCGATCTTTACTCGATTTGTCGTTAAGCAGTCTGATTAAGGCCGTTGTCTTACCGGATCCCAGAAAACCTGCAATAATATTTACCGGTATTATTTCATTATCCATTAACCATTATCCATTAACCATTTATTAAAGGCCATATTCCGATAATGTAAATTTACTTTCATCTAACAGAGGTAACATCATCGCAATAAAATCACTTTCGTTATCAGGGATGCTGTTTAAATCTTCCCTGAGGATTGGGATATAGTTTGTTTCCATTTCGGCAAGCATCATTTTCCCGCTGTAAAGTGCCTCTTCGATAATGTCGAGGGCTGCGAGTGCTCCATTTTTCGCATTCGCGATATAGGAATCCCCTTTTACGAGTTCCCTGGAAATGCGAATCACGTTTTCGGGCGAAAGGATTAAAGCCTGAGGATCGGTGTAAACATCGGAAGCAACCAGCAATTGCTGTAAAATATGGGAATGTGTATGTCCGGCTTGCAAAGCTGCATTCATCAAACGGACATCGTATTCCAGCTGTTCAAGATAAGCGACAGGCGCCATACCTGATAACAATTTGATATTCTGTACCGATTCATTGCTCCACAAATCGGCACAGGCTGATGCGATATTTCCCACAGGACTCAGGTGGGCACAGGCTGCCGTTTTCCCTTCCATTGAAATTGGAATTCCGGTAATCGCCTTGAGGAATGGTCCTTCATAGCCACAGTCTTTATCCGGTCCAATGGCCCCCTCCTCCATTGCAACTATTGATCGGACAACCGAAATTACCCTGACAATTGTGGCAAAGACTTTCGGAATATATTTTTTCTCGGCCAGGACCATGGCTGTATTTGCAAACCCGCAGGCCGAATCTCCGGCAGCTATCTTCCCATGTTTATTTGCAAGGGCAACAATTTTTCGCCACAGAAATTGCATATCCCTAACGCCTAATACTGCCAGAGCAAAAACCATCCCCTTAACATCGCACATCATCAGCGCTTCATCTGAAACCTCCTTGCCCCCGGTACTTTCGATGGATAGCAAGTCACCTCCTGCGATCATACCTTGTTCAAAAAGTTCAAACATGGGCTCCAAATGACTTGAACTTCGCTGGTGAGCAGGCCTTTCAAATTCACGCAAATCATTGGGTGTTAACCTGATTTCTGATGCAAGTCCATATTTCTGGAAATAGCTTTCACAGATTTCATTCATAATCCTGACAATCTCTACTCCAATTGAAGGGGTCTTTGTCATTTCTAGAAGTGTCTCAAATTCCAGGACGACTCCCTTTGAATTCATATGCACGGCATGCTCAAGTGCACCTTCTGCGATCTCTCGGTAATGTGCAAAAACCTGCTCTAATGTGCTCTGGTTAATACTCATCATCGGTAGGGTGAAATTCAATTCTGAATAAACCTGTCCCCCACCAATGATTAATCCGCGTCTTGTTTTTACCGGCTTTGGGGCTATTCCGAACATTAACTCTTTCGGATCATCAATAATCAAACTTTTAAACTTCATGTTGCTGAATATTAATCATTTGCAATATAATACTATTTTTAAAAAAGACAATAACACTACTGTTGCGATAATTTTAACGCAAATACATCTTTGTTTATTAAAAATCTGTCTGCTATTTACCCTTAAAAAATCGATAAATTGGTTGTGGCGTCTAAAAGGAAATTTTCCAGCGTCTCTACGACGCCAATTTGTTCATATATTCAACTGCTTTCTGGGGATCCGGAGCATAAAAGTCGGCCCCGATGTTTTGACAAAACTCAGCCGTTACAGGTGCCCCGCCAATAAGTATTTTTGTTTCCGGCGCATATTCCCGTATCGTGGAAACAATCTCTCCCATATTGACCATTGTAGTGGTTAATAGGGCAGATAATCCGACTACAGCCCCCGGATTGCTTTTCAAAGCTTCGACAAACCGGTCTGAACCAACATCCACCCCCAAATCGACTATTGACCAGCCGCCTCCTTCGACCATCATCGAAACCAGGTTCTTACCGATATCGTGTAAGTCACCTTTAACAGTGCCAACGATGAATGTGCCTTTTGTTTTAATGGCTCCTGAGGCAAAGAAAGGTTTGAGTTGGAACATTGAGGCTCCCATGGCTCTTGCCGACATCAGCATTTGTGGGACAAAGATTTTGCATTCCGCAAACTTCTTTCCTACCCGTGCCATTGCCGGAATTAAAGCTTCTTCCAGTATTTTTTGCGGTTTTATTCCAGATTCGATAGCATTGATCGTTAATTCATGGGCTCCATCCATATCTCTGAGCTGAGGTGGATAGGGCGATTTCTTATCCACTTTACCAAATTCTACCGCTTCAAGTAATTTTGTGAGTAAATCATCCATAATTTATTGATTTTAGCCTGTTTTTATTAATTGGTATTGCAAAAATAGAAATCATTATGAATACTACCAACATCAATTTTTACTAATTTCGATGCGATATTCACATATTGTCTATTTTTAGTTCAATTATTACTACTATGCCAGCCTCATTCGAAAAAATTTGGGTAAAAGATAATGAATCGTTTATCATTGGAATATTCCAGGATAATATGGAGAAGAGTACCTGGCATTACCACAATAATTTTGAAATAAGCTTTATTCTGGAAGGTTCAGGAAAGCGGATTGTTGCAGATTCCATTGAAGAATTTCAGCCGGGAGATCTGGTTTTCATCGGGCGTAATCTGCCCCATGTCTGGATTGCAGATAAGGAAATGAAGAGTCCAACCAGCAGGTCACTTGAAATGGTATACCTTCAGTTTACATCCGATGTTTTGACCCCCTCGCTGTTAATGCTTCCGGAGTTCAAATATATTGCGAAAGCAGTTGCTTTATCTGAAAGAGGGATTCAAATTGTTGGGCAAACGCTCAATGAAGTTAGTGAACTGATGTTACAGTTACCTTATTTAAAGAATTTTGACCGGATGCTCCATTTTTTCAGGCTGATGGATATTATTGGAAGAAGTGGAACCAATATTCAGCTGGCAAGCAAAGAGTATTTAAAGATGCGTTTTACTAACAGTAATAAGCGGATCGCGATCATCCATGAATATTTAATGAATAATTACCGTGAGCAGATCGATTTAAAACGGTTGGCAGGATTGGTCAATATGGCTGAAGGGTCATTGTGCCGCTTTTTCAGGATGAATATGGGGATGACAGTCTTTGAATACTTGAATCAATTAAAAGTAGAACTGGCATGTAAATTATTGATGGATAAAGACTTGAGTATATTCGAGGTTTGTCTGGACAGTGGGTTTAACAACCTGAGCCATTTCAATAAACAATTTAAGAAAATCAATGGCTTACCTCCTTCGGAATACCGGAACCGATTTTAAGATTTGGCTAGTCAAAATTGATTTCTGCAAAACCTGGTTTTAATTTGCCTATTCTTCAGGTGTTCCCGAGAATTCGCTGGCTTCCAGAATCCCGGACGATATTTCTGCTGGAATAAAGCCCAAACTGACATAAATCGGATGGACAGCCTTTCTTAGTTCGGGAAGTTTACGCATAAATATCACCCCTCCCAAAACACAGGTTATACCACCTACCATTATGGTGTCAGGTACGCCAATTTTATCTGCTAATATTCCTGCCAGTAAACTTCCAAAAGGGGCGGCTCCCATAAAGGCCATCGTATAGAAACTCATTACCCTGCCGCGCATATGATCATGCACAATAGTTTGCAGGATAGTATTGCTGGCAGCCATTTGGAGCATCATTCCCAAACCAATTATAACCATCAATACCAGGCAAATGAAAAATGAGCGGGAAAATGAAAATGCAATCAGACCAAATCCGAAAATAATTGCTGCCATCGAAATGATTTTTCCAAAGCCTAAGACATTTTTCCTCGAAGCAAGATAAAGTGCACCTGCCAATGCTCCCACCCCTGATGCACCCATGAGGAAACCAAAAGTGTGAGAATCGCCATATAACAATTCTTTGGCAAAAACAGGCATGAGTACAGCATACGGCATACCCATCAAGCTCACCAAAGCTAAAAGGCCTATTATGTATTTGATTGGTTGGTGATTATTCAGATATGAAAATCCTTCTTTTAACTCTGTGATAATAGGCTGCCTATTTTTTGCTGTTTTCCTTGGTTTCACTCTCATTAAAAGAAGTGAAATAATCACAAAAATATAGCTTAGCCCATTGATTAAAAAGCACATACCTTCACCGGTAAAGGCAATTAAAATCCCGGCAATTGACGGTCCAAGAAGTCTTGCTCCATTTACCATTGAAGAGTTTAATGCAATTGCATTCCCCAGGTCCTCCTTCTTTTCAACCATTTCAACCACAAATGACTGTCGTGACGGAACATCAAAGGCATTTATGCAGCCAAGGAAAACACTAAGAATCACAATTTGCCAAACTTCAATAGTCCCCAGATAATAGAGTAAAGCAAGGGCCAATGCCTGAATCATTGCAGCTATTTGTGTTCCAATTAGCATGTAGTAACGATTCCATCGGTCAGTCAGAACGCCGGCAAAAGGGGCAATCAGGAATGTGGGGATTTGGCCTGCAAATGCAACCATTCCAAGCATCAATGTGGAGCCAGTAAGATGGTAAACCAGCCAGGGTGTAGCAATTCGCTGTATCCAGGTTCCGATCAAAGAGATGCTTTGTCCGCTGAAGAACAGACGATAGTTTCGATATTGGAAGGACCGAAAGATTGTTTTAACGCCATTCACTTTATTATCAACGTATATCATCAAAATAAACTTATTTTTCAATTGCAAGATGGCACCCGAATGAAAGCTTTTTGCCTCGAAGATTGTCATCTCCTTCGAATTCATCCCTGTTTGTATTCCCCCACCTGCTTGTTTCTTTTTCAAACAATTTGTATTCCGGGGATCAGATGAGATGAGCGAATTTAGCTTTTCCTAAGGTAAGACGATGATCCCCAAAATGACTTTCTAAAATAATATCAACGCAAAGATTGGTTTAGACTTCAGCTACCGGCTAGTCGGAAACACAGTTTACTGCTGTCGGAAGGTTAAGTGGACAAAAATAGATAAGATCTTTTTAATCCCAAAATTCAGATCCTGGTTCAGTATCCTAAGCTTTTCCTTTCCAAATGGATATTAAAGCTTTACCTTACTTTCAGGTTAAGTTTAAATTAATAATAATGAAAATTCACTAAGGTCATTAAACCTTATCCTTGTGGATTAGTCGAAGTAATTTTAAGATTTTAAATTTTAGCATATATGCTTCAAGATGAATGACCCGGGAAATACAAATCTTTATTAATACTTTTAAAAGTAATACGTACTGTTTCTTTTACTAATTTTGCAATTCTGAATTATTAAATAATTTTCTTTGTATAATACTTATTATCAATATTTTAATCAGTTTTACATTTTGTTCTTTTATATAATTTTAATAAATAATGAGAAATTTCGTTTTAACTATTTCCATCCTCACTTTTTTGCTTTTATCTGGTTCAGGACCATTATTTGCCCAGGGGTATCCACGCGCTGATGTTACCAATATTGCCCTAAAGGATGCCAAAATTACCGGAATAATTACTGATGGAACCAGCAACCAGACTATTCCCTATGCAAGTGTTGCCATATACCACACAAAAGATTCAACTTTGGTAACCGGTGTTCTGAGTAAGGATGACGGAAGTTTTGTTTTGGATAAACTACCTTATGGTAACTATTATATGGTAGTCACTTTTGTGGGGTATAAAAAACATAAAGTCAATGAGATATTGCTGACATCTGCAAGGAAGACTGTTGCCCTTGGCCCCGTAAAGGTAACTACCTCAACTACTGCGCTAAAAGAAGTTGAAGTTGTTGGAAGTATCCCCCCTGTGACCTACCAGATCGACAAAAAAGTCGTGAATATTGCCCAAAACATCACTGCTTCAGGAAGTACCCTCGCAGAAGCCCTTCAAAATGCACCGTCCATTCAAACCGATGTGGAAGGGAATATTACTTTACGTGGAAGTTCAAGTTATACTGTATTAATTGATGGCAGACCTTCACCAATAGCTGGGAGCGAAGCGCTGCAGCAGATCCCTGCCAACCTTGTACAGAATGTCGAACTCATTACCAATCCTTCGGCAAAGTACGAGGCTGAAGGAAGCGCCGGAATCATCAATATTATCATGAAAAAGCAAAAGATCAGGGGCTCAAGCGGAATCGTTAATCTCACAGCCGGAACCGGAGATAAATACAGCGGTAATCTGAATCTGAGCTACAAGATATCGAAATTTAATTTTACCCTCGGAGGAGATTTTACCGATTACAATTCGAATTTTAAAAGTCATTCGAATGTCACAGATACACTGCAGCAATCCTTAAAGAAGCAAGTCATCACAGGTTCAGGAGACTTTCACCGGAAAGGGAACGGGCTTCGGGCAGGTATTGATTATGAGATCGATGACAAAAATTCACTGACTCTGACCGGAAGTTTTGGTGATCGCACCTTCGCCAGGTCTGCAAGCGGAGATTATCATGATACCTACACCTCGCCGCTCTCCAATGTTTATTATACAAACAGCCAGACTCCTCAATTTAAACGGAATTACAAATCCATTAACTTAGATTATATGCTGAAGTTTAACACTTCAGGGCATCAGCTTTCTGCATCAGCCTATTATACTTCAGGACCAAGTAACAATATCAGCTTATTACAGGTAGATACGACCAATGTAAGCGGGATCAAAACGGGGGGATCGCTCACTCAGCAATCAGCCCAAAACAGTGACCAGACCGATTTCCGAACCAAAATCGATTATTCGCTTCCAATTGGTGATAAAGGTAAGTTCGAAGCCGGGTATCAGGGCCGATATATGAATAACAACGGTTCATATCATCTTACAAACCTTGTGGGAGGTAATTGGATTGAGGATGAAGCGCAAAAGGACCTGATCAATTTTAAAGATCAGATTCAGGCCGGCTATGCCACCTATTTAAACACAATGCCTCTTTTTGATTACCAGCTGGGGATGCGTGCGGAATATGAGAACAGGTATCTTAATCAGGAAATTCAAAATAAGGTGAACAGGATAAATCGGATTGATTTCTTCCCGACTATTCACCTGACCAAACAATTACCCTGGAAACTGCAATTACAGACCAGTTATACCCGGCGTATCAACAGACCAATGCCATGGAATATCAATCCATTCATATTACATCTTGATCCTCAGACGATTCAGATGGGTAATGCCGGATTGCTCCCTGAATTTGCAAATTCATACGAGTTGAATCTGGAGAAAAAACTCAATGATGTATCCTTTGTCTCTGCTGAAGGATTTTTAAGACAAACATATGGGTTAATCCAGCAAATCAGTACTTTTGATGCTTCCTCCCAAATAACCACCAATACTTTCGGAAATATCGATCACGACCGCTCCATGGGAGCCGAGTTTATGGTTAACCTGCAACCTTTCAAATGGTTTAACCTGAATTCTTCTTTCAATATTTTTAATTATCACATGTTTGGAACTCTTGTTCCTGGTGTTGCAACCAGTACGAACACCTGGAATATCCATGTGAATCCAACTTTCCACTTTACCAAGACGACTTCAATGCAGGTGACTTATATTTATAATGCCCCGACTATTACAGCACAGGGTACCAGGTCAGGGTTTTACTCCTCAACAATCGCAATCAAACAAAATCTGCTGAATCGGAAGGCCAGCCTGACCTTGCAGATGCAAAACTTGATCGGACGTACGATCAACTACAACACGACAGTAACTGCAAATCAATACAAATACAGCAGCTTTCAGCGTGAGTCACAGGTTTTTCTTCTGACCTTCAGTTACCGCATCAATAATTACAGAGTAGCTCAGAATCAGAGAAGAGGTCAGGAAGAATCAAATGGAAACAGGGAACAGGATATGGAATAACAGCCGTTTTAATTTTTAAAGGACTGTCAGAGCCCGCACGGAGGCTTGCGATTCCGGCCGAAGACCCTCAATGACCTTGGTTCATGTGTTAAACATGGATAAGTCATTGAGGGTCTCTCACTAAAATGACTTATTTTAGCTGGTTAGGATTACTTTGTTTATGGGAGTCTGACAATCAATATATTGAATCTTCAAGCCTCATATTTAAGTGTTGACTTTCGGCACCGCATCAACAATTACAAGGCAAAACAGAAAAATAGAAAAGGTCAGGAGGATCGATTGGCAACAGATAAGGGGATTTTGAAGGACCATAAATCCTGGTAATAATTGTACCTTTGAAGAAAATTAAACCTGACATGTCCAGGGACAGGGCTGACTCAACTCATAATTTTGTAAATAGCTGCTCAGAAGTCGATTATGAAGCTGTATTTAAAACCTATTTTCTGCCACTCAGAAAGTATGCCTGCATATTTGTCCCGGTGCAGATAGCTGAAGATATTGTTCAGGATATTCTGGTCCATTTATGGGAAAACCGGGAAAATCTAATTATTCACACTTCCCTCGAAGCATACCTTTTTCGGTCTGTTTATCACCGGTGCATCAGCTCAATTAAACTTCAAAATCTCCGATCCAGGCACCTGACACAGATTGAAATCGATTTACGGCATGATGAGATGCGTTTTTTCGATTCGGATGAGAATGGGGCGATCCGTAAACTTTTCATGAACGACCTGAATGCTGAGCTGAACCAAGCCATTAACAGCCTCCCTTCGAAATGCAGGGAGGTCTTTGAAATGAGCTTTTTGCAGGATTACCGGAACAAGGAGATCAGTGAAAAACTGAAAATCTCGGTGAATACCGTTGAGAGCCATATTACCAATGCACTGAAAGCCTTGCGGAAAAAGCTTTCCAGACTAATGTTGGTATTCATTTAATTATTGATAGGAATTTATCTCTAATCAGGCAGATTATACCATTGGCATAAAATACGGGTAGAAATAAATCACAGTATAATATCTCGTCCTGTACAAAACTTTCAATTTTTATGATTCTCTACCCATATTTTGTCCCTGACGGGACTGAACTACAGATTTTAATCCAGTATTCTTTCAGTTAATTTTCAAAAAAATCAGATTCGTTTTAGTGGTTTTCTTTCCACTGATCGTCAATGCTGAAAATACCCAAAATGAAAGATCCCAATATTGACGATTACCAGATCCTAAAGTATCTTCAGGGAACAAGTACTCCGGCTGAGACCGAAAATATCCGCTTATGGCTGGCAAAATCGGAGGAAAACCGCAATACCTACTTTCAATTGAAAGCGTTATGGCATGCCTATAAGGATAATTTCGAAAATGATCAGCTTAACCTCGAAAATTCACTCCTGGCTTATCGCGCCCGCATCAGCCAACCAAAAAAAATCTCATTTTTCAGCGTAGCTATCTCCAAAATGATTTCAACCTTATTTGTTCCAAACCAATCTATTATTTCAAACCGGAATATCCGGAAGAACTAAATGGAAAGGAACTTTCTCGATGCCAGCTTTAAATTGAACCCCGACTTATTTTGACCAAGTCATGAGATATAATCAACTAATTTTTCTTTTTATCCTATTCCTGATCTCCATTTCCCAAACCTATTCGGAAGTAAATCACAGTGAATCATTCTATAGGAAGAAACTGACGGATGCAGAAGCGGTGTACTTTTCGCCGGATAATTATAAGATCACCTCTGACGGGAAAACCGATATTTCTGATCTGCTTCAAGGCGCGATCAATAAATTGAAGCTGGAAAAGAATTTTGGAATTATCTTCATCCCGGATGGAACCTATACCATTTCGAAAACAATCTACGTTCCTGCAGCAATCAGGCTGATTGGTTATGGGCAAAAACGCCCGGTGATTGTCTTAAAAAAGAACTCACCCGGATACCAGACACCAGTCCTCTCCGATAAGGGAGAAGCAAATTACATGTTCTGGTTTACCAGCAGTGTTGCAGAACCACAAAAACCGGTAAACGATGCCGGGGCCGGAACATTTTACAGCGCATTATCGAATATTGATCTGAAAATTGAAGACGGAAATCCCGAAGCAGTGGCATTAAGGACCCATTATGCCCAGCACAGTTTCATCTCTCATTGCGATATTTCAATCGGCAAGGGGAAAGCGGGAATGTTTGATGTGGGGAATGAAATGGAAGATGTCGGGTTTTATGGAGGTGATTATGGAATTTATACGACCAAAGCATCTCCCGGCTGGCAGTTTATGATGATCGACACACGGTTTGAGGGTCAGCGCAAGGCGGCTATAAAAACCAGGGAAGCGGGATTAACGATTGTCAGGATGACCGTGAAGAATGTTCCAAGGGTAATTGCGGTAGAGTCCAATTTCTGGGAAAAACTGTTCATGGAAGATTGCCAGTTTGTAAATATTTCAGATCCGGCGATTTCATTTGATAATGAAGAGAATGCCAATATGCAGATCAACCTCCGGAATATTACCTGCCAGAATGTTCCGGTGCTGGTAAAGTATCTCAAAAGTAACCGCCAAACACCGGCCCCGGCAAAAATTTACAAGGTCAGGAAGTTCATTTACGGTTTGCAACTAAACGATCTGGACCAGATTCCACGAACGGAGATCACCTATGATCCTGAAATTCTAAGTAAACTACCTCTTCCGGCGCATTCGGATTTTCCGGAATTTCCCGCCATCGATTCATGGGTAAACCTCAGGACGCTTGGTGCAAAAGGTGACGGTGAAACAGATGACACAAAAATTATCCGGGAAGCCATTGAAAATCATGACAATATTTATGTGCCTCAGGGAATCTACCGGATAAGTGAAACAATCAGACTAAAGCCAAATACCAATATGATCGGTTTACACCCCATCGCAACCCAGTTTGTGATTGGAGAAAGCACACCTGCTTTTAGTGGTTTCGGCGCTCCGGCTCCTATAATTGAAGCGCCAAAGGGTGGAAAAAATATTCTCAGCGGAATCGGTCTTTCAACAGGTGAATACAATTACCGGGCCTTAGCCTGTAAGTGGATGGCTGGTGAAAAGTCGTTGTTGAATGACGTGAAGTTCATAGGCGGTCATGGGTCCATGAGTAAAGGGCCTTACGTTCCATGGCGCGGTTATGGGGAGGCCGGGAAAAAACCGGCACAGGTTCAGGGGCCTGACCCTGCCTGGGATACTCAGTACTGGAGTTTGTGGATCACAAATGGCGGTGGCGGCACCTTTAAAAATATCTGGACAGCCAACAGCTATGCCGCATCTGGCATTTATGTATCAAACACCTCAACCCCATCACAGATTTATGCCTTGTCGGTGGAGCATCACGTCAGAAATGAAGTGCGGTTTGATCAGGTTTCGAACTGGAAAGTTTATGCCCTTCAACTGGAAGAGGAGAGCCGCGAAGGACCACAATGTCAGCCCATGGAGGTGATTGACTGCTCCAACCTGTTATTTGCAAATCTTTACATGTTCAGGGTAATCCGGGTTAAGACGCCCTATCCCTATTCGGTTCGGACCTGGATGTGCCGGAATATCGAAATGGTGAATGTCCATAATTACAGCCAGGTAAAATATACAACAGACAATCCGGTGTACGACATTAATACGAATACCGGGGTACGGCCTGCAGAATTCGCCAGGTTGCGAATTAGCGGAGACACTCCAAAAAACTGGGATACAGAATCTTCAAAAAAAGTGAAGACCCTCGCTTCCGGTTTTGAGTTTGCCGAAGGGATGTGCTGTGACTCAAAGGGAAATATCTATTTCGCCGAACAGCGGATGAAACGGATTTACAAATGGTGCGCAGAAACCAGTTCGCTCCGGCTGCTCGCCGATTTTCAATGGGAACCCCTGTCGCTTGGGTGTGATTCCAAAGATAATCTGCTTGTTGCATTCAGGTACAACCCGCAATTTGGCAACCTGGTAAATGGCGTGCAGGAAAAATTCGAAAATCCTGCCGATGCTTCAGGGACCTCTTTCAGCGGATGGGGGAACTCAGGGTTTGGAACTTTGGTCTACTCAATCAATCCAAATCATCCCGACGAAACGATTCAACTCCTGGAGAAGGTTCCGATGGAATCGGTCAAACATGTTATCAAAGCGTTATATCCTTCCAACCGATGGAGAGACGGTCATGATTTTAATTCGGTATCAGTCAACAGAAACGAGTTTTGCTACGTTGCACCGGATGGGGTTACCATTATTCCTGTCTGCTTTGATCTTGCCCGTGCGACTTCACTGATTGAAGCCTCTCCCGGAAAACCATTGTATGCATCTGACGAATATAACAAACGAACGGTCCGACTCGATGTCGATGCGCATGGATACCTGTCGAACCTTTCCTATTTTGCTGAAAAAGGGGAATTTAATGCCATAACTGATACTAAAGGAAATGTATATGTGGCCGACGGAGAGGTGTATATTTATGATACAAAAGGTCAGCAATCAGGGATGATCCATATTCCTGAAAGACCATCATCCATGGCATTCGGGGGAAAAGATCATACCACGCTTTTTGTTTCCGGACGATCAGGATTATATTCCGTAAATACCAACCTTAAATAGACTAAAGAGATGAAAAACCACAATTGGATTAACTTTCTGAAATACTCATTTTCATTGATTCTCGTCCTTTGTTTTATTCAAAAGACTAACGCACAATCATTTTTGCACACACAGGGAAAAGCGATTGTCGATGAAAGCGGTAAGAAAATTCTACTGCGTGGGGTAGGTCTTGGAAACTGGATGCTCCCCGAAGGATACATGTGGAAATTTGGCAAGGATGGCGACCGTCCCCGTAAAATTGAAAAGGTTGTCTCCGATCTTATTGGTATAGACAAAGCTGATAAGTTCTGGAAATCATTTCGCGAAAATTATATCACGGAAGCAGACATCAGGCGAATTGCTGAGTTGGGCTATAATTCGGTCCGCCCCGCATTGAATGCAAGGCTTTTCCTAACCGAAGGAGAAAACAATCAAGTTGTGGACGAAGGGTTTATGCTCCTTGACAACCTGGTTTCATGGTGTAAAAAGTATAATTTGTATGTGATTATCGATATGCATGCGGCACCCGGCGGGCAAACGGGACAGAATATCGATGATAGTCCAAATAATGAGCCTGAATTGTTTATGAATCCCAAAAACCAGGATTTGCTTGAACAACTCTGGGTTAAAATAGCAGAAAGATACAAGGATGAACCCACTGTGGCTGCCTATGATTTATTGAATGAACCGTTGCCCGAAATGACAGGTGCTGCAGCCAAATACAAAGATCAGCTGGTCCCGGTTTATGAGCGATTGATAAAAGCTATCCGTGCAGTGGACAAAAAACACATGATTACCCTGGAGGGTTATAACTGGGCCAATAACTGGTCAAATTTCGGTAAGCAACTGGACAACAACCTAGTTTACCAGTTCCACTATTATTGCTGGAACCGCCCCGATCAGCTGAACGATATTAGCCATTACCTCGAAAAGCAGCAACAGCTCAACGCCCCGGTCTGGGTGGGTGAAACCGGTGAAAAAGACAATGCCATCTATTTTGCGACCACCCAGTATCTCGAAAAAAATAACATCGGCTGGTCGTTCTGGCCCTGGAAAAAGATGGATACCAAAAACACCCCCTATTCCATCAAGACTCCGTCGGGATGGAATGAAATTGTTGCCTTTACTAAAACCGGGAAAAAACCGGCCTCAACTGTTGATGCAGAAAAGATTTTCAATGAATTTCTCGAAAACATCCGGCTAAAGAACTGTGTCTATTATCCCGACGTGGTTAATGCAATGTTCAGACGGCTTCCAGTCAGGATTGAAGCTGAAAACTATGGTCATGACGGCTACCTGAAATCCTACTTTGTTAAGGATACACTAAAAAAATCAAACACCTACCGCATAAATGAGCCGGTTCCGGTTGATTTTACAGGAAAAGAGAAACCGGGACAATGCATCAAATTAGCTTCCGGTGAATGGGTTATTTATAACTGCTATACCAGTTCAAGCTCGGCGAAAAGTCTGACGATCCGGGCAAAGGCGCAGGAACCACCTGCCCAGATTATCCTCTCGGTGAACGGAACCATTGCTGCCCTTAAAATCGGATCGGCTGATTGGGCAGACTTCAGAATAAAACTGAACCATCTTCAGTTTGTTCCGGGAGAAAATCAACTGAAAGTTCAGGTCAAAAGTGGGACAATACAGCTTGACTGGATCGATATTCAATGAAAACACAGACAAAAAACGTTATGAGCACTCCGGGAACATCGATTAAAATCGGGGTATTACTATTCACATTGTTATTCATGGCAGGTTTGGATCACGTTGCAGCCCAACAA
>Ga0364860_10242_pt1 | contig 41431 bp, 32 predicted proteins | sample ExccelAu500001D4_FD_206916 | JGI IMG/M metagenome (GOLD analysis project Ga0364860, IMG submission 206916) | Enriched cells from Trout Bog Lake Hypolimnion, Wisconsin, USA - BchlTB.Aug20.5000.01 .D4 | ecosystem: Environmental > Aquatic > Freshwater > Lake > Hypolimnion/Profundal zone | place: USA...
TACCTGGTCGGTAGAAAGACAGTTGGCGCTGATGATGGTCTGGGCAGTAGATAGTTTGGTATCCTCAAAGGAGGCCTGCGATACGGTTTGCTTGGCAGCTTTAAAACTGTTCCAGTCCATAGGCGCCACGCATCCTGAAGAGGCCGGCGCGCTATTGTAGCCGGCAGATGAAGTGGTGGTTTGGGTGGTGGTGGTCTGGGTAGTGGTGGTCGTGCTATTGGGGTCAGGCGCCATCATACTGATGCCCACGCTGCCGTTGCCCATATTGGTGCCTATCGTTACACTGCCGTTTCCCGGATTGCTTCCCGTGGTAGTAACGGTCGTCTGCGTGACCGTCGTTACCTGGTCGGGCTGCCCGTAGTGTACTGTGTGCACCTCGGCGGGCGGAGCCGCATTCACCTGCACGGGTTGGGCGGAGAAGTAGCGCAGCTTCATATCGCCATCCTTGTTTTTGATCTTGTAGACCACGTCAGCGGGCTGATTGGTGGTGGGGTCGGTAACCTGGATATTCTTTTCGATGGGTTCTTTCTTAGTGTCATCGAATACGATCCTGGCCTTGTAATAAGGCTGGCTGAGGCCGTCAAGCCGCAGGTTGGCCTGCGACACGGAATTCTGTTGTGCGCCGTTGAGGTACAGAATGAATTTGTCTCCGTCTTCCGAGAAGATAGTCAGGATGCTGCCCTGTGCGGGGCAAAGCATGGGTAAGATTGCGGCAAAAAGGACCGTCAGTAATTTAAGTTTCATAAAAGCTGGTTGTTTTGGAGGGTGAAAATAATCATTTTTTATAACATTCTATCGAATCAAATACGATGCCAGAATCCGGTATGCCTGATGTTTTAGTCTTATTTAACAATCATAAAAGCTTGTTGGAAAATTAAAGTTAGATTTTATACGAAATAATTTATCTTTGAGTGTACTACTTCCGCAATAGGTAATGATAAATACCCGATTCGATCCATTCCCGGTACTGCGGTCTGCAAGGGTCGTTCTGAGGGCGGTTGCGCTGCAGGATGAGCAGGCGGTCTATTTTCTCCGGTCAGACCCGGGAGTCATGAAATATACCGGCCAGCCGCTGGCCGCATCGGTGGGGGAGGCCAGGGATTATATCAGGCTCCAGGAGGAAAAGCGGGCAGCCGGAGACGGCATACTCTGGGCCATATCGCCGGCAAATGATGAGCAGCTGGTAGGGCTGATAGGATACCGGAAATTTATTAAGGAGCATTTCAGGGGAGAAATAGGCTACGGGCTGCATCCTGCCAGCCAGGGAAAAGGCCTGATGCAGGAAGCGCTGGAGCTCGTGGTAGACTTTGGATTTAACTACATCGGCCTGCACTCGATAGAGGCCAATGTGGACAAGGCAAACCTGGCATCCATCCGGTTGCTCGAAAGAAACGGGTTTGTGCGGGAGGCCCATTTCAGGGAGAATTACTATTTTGAAGGTAAATTCATTGATTCGGTAATCTATTCATTGGTTCATAATCCGCACATGGGCCCGGACGCTGCACCAGCAGACTGAACAGGTGCAGATCAGCAAACAGCGCTAAAATACCTCGTATAAGGTGATGGTTTTTTTGCATGAATAGCAGAACTTTGAAGTTATGAAACGCGACCTGGATATACATGTAGCCATCATAGAGGACGATGAAACCATACGGGAGGGTTATGCTTACCTGATAGGCAACACGCCCGGGTATAAAATTACCGGTACCTACGCATCGTGCGAGGATGCTTTCAAAAAAATAGCCGGAGATGCTCCCGACGTGCTGTTGCTCGATGTGGAATTGCCCGGCATTTCGGGCATAGAGGCGCTGCCCAGGCTGAAGAAGCTCGTGCCCGATACGCATATCCTGATACTGACCGTGTATGAGCAGGAACTCCTGATATTCAGGGCGCTGGGCAATGGCGCTGAAGGCTACCTGACCAAGAACACCCCGCCGGAGAAAATAGTAGCTGCCATACACGAAGTAATGGACGGAGGCGGCCCCATGAGCGCACACATAGCGCGCATGGTGATCTCGTCCTTCAAGCGAAATGAATCAACCCCGCTTACGCGCAGGGAAACTGAAATACTGGAACAGATAGCTACCGGCAAAAGCCGCAAGCGGATTGCAGATGAATTGTATATAGACCTGGAGACCGTAAAATCGCACATCAAGAATATCTACCACAAACTGGATGTGCATTCGAAAGCAGATGCGATAAAGGCTGCGCGCGAGCAAAAATTCATATAAATGTAAATGCTGCCACCCTCCGTCTGACTGCTATTTGGTGATGTGATTGAGGGTTGGGTTACGTTTCCTATAGTTGCTACAGGTCTATCCCGTCTGGTGCCGGTAAAGTTTTGCATACCGGCCATTGAGCGCCATCAGCTCGTCGTGCGTGCCCTGCTCGGCTATGGAGCCATTGTCGAGGATGATGATCTTGTCGAAAGTCCAGGAAGTGAAAATACGGTGCGTGATCACAAAAGTGGTTTTACCCTCCAGGAATGTCTGCAGGTTGCCGAGAATCGTTTTTTCGGTCTGGGTATCTACAGCCGAGAGGCATTCATCGAGCAGCAGCAGGGGGCTGTTTTTCAGTATGGCGCGCGCCAGTACAAGGCGTTGTTTCTGGCCACCAGACAGCATGACGCCCCGCTCACCTATCATGGTTTGGTAGCCGCCCGGTAACGCATTAATATCTTTATCCAGGTCGGCCATGCGGGCTGCTTCGCGCACATCGGCCTCGGTAGCGCTGTCGCGGCCAAATTTGATATTGTTGAAAACGGTGTCGGAGAACAAGTAGGCTTCCTGCGGGGCATAGGCCACCTGGTTGCGCAGTCGGTTCAGGTCGAGCGACCGGATGTTGAGGTCGTCGAGCAGCACGCTGCCTTCGCTTGTGTCATACATACGCAGCAGCAGGTGGGCAATGGTGGATTTGCCTGACCCTGTCTTGCCGATGATGGCAATTTTCTGGCCGGGCCTTACCGTGAGCGAAAAATGATGGAGCGCCCTGATGCCGGTATGCGGGTAGGTAAATGACACATCGCTGAACGTGACGCCGCCCGCCAGGTTGTGCACCACCGCATGGGGGGGCGTGACGATTTCGGGTGCCGATTGGAGGAATTCATCTATTCTTTTTTGCGATGCGCCCGCCCGCTGGGTCATGCTGGCTACCATGCCGATACTCGAGATGGGGAACATCAGCAGGTTGATGTAGATCACAAACTGGGCAATATTGCCCATCGAAATGGCCCCGTTTATTTTGAAATAGCCGCCAATAAGAATAGTGGTTACCATGCTCAGGCCTATAAAGAAGTTCATGGACGGGAAATAAATGGCTTCGGTAAGCGATAAGTTGATGGCGCTTTGCCGGTATTTTTCGGAATTTTCGTGGAAAAACCGAAGTATGTTGTTTTCCTGTACAAATGACTTGATGACCCGTATGCCGGAGTAGGATTCCTGTGCGGTGGTAGTGAGCACCGATAGCTGTGCCTGTATCCGGGTGCTCTTCTTAAAAATGATCTTATTGACCATATAAATCGAAAAAGCCAGCAGCGGCAGCGGTGCCAGCACACAGACGGTGAGCAGCAGGTTGACCTGCACCATATCGGCTACGCAGAAAATGACCAGGAAAACTACGGATGTAAAATACATGATCGAAGGGCCGGTGTACATCCTCACCCGCGAAACATCTTCCGAAATACGATTCATAAGGTCGCCGGTGAAATGGCCTTTGTAAAAGCCGGTGTTCAGCTGCTGGTAATGGTGATAAATCTCATTTTTCTGGTCGTACTCTATATGCCGCGACATGACAATGATGGTTTGCCGCATCATGAACATGAAGAAGCCGCGAAGCAGTGCCAGCCCCATCAGGGTAATCCCTCCTTTGACGACCAGTGACGTAATTTCAGACCTTGCGCCTCCCGATGCAGCCAGTTTGGCTACCCGGTCGAGGATATCCTGAACCACATTGCCAGGCATCACGGCAAACTTGCTGGAGACAGCCACAAAGAGCAGGCCGAGCAGCAGCCTCCATTTATATTTCAGAAAATATTTGTTGATGGAACCGAGGTTCTTCATGCGGCAAATATACCCCTGAACCCCTGAAGGGGAACCAAGAATTTAGCTTTGGTGGGATAATTCAACTTTATATTCACAATTCTACGCAATTAAATAGGTATACATTCCTTAATTTCGCGCCTCAATTTTAAGATAATGAAAGTAGCAGTTGTAGGCGCCACAGGGCTTGTGGGTAGTACCATGTTGAGCATTCTTGAAGAAAGGGATTTCCCGGTTTCGGAATTGATCCCGGTGGCTTCAGAGAAGTCGGTCGGCATGTTGGTTTCATTCAGGGGACAGGAATATCCTGTTGTTGCTGCTCAAACCGCGATTGCCATGAAGCCTGCTTTGGCTCTGTTCTCGGCCGGGGGCAGTACTTCGCTGCAACTGGCCCCCCTGTTTGCGGCTGCGGGCTGCCGGGTGGTCGACAACTCATCGGCATGGCGTATGGATGCGACTAAAAAACTGGTAGTGCCTGAAGTAAATGGCCATGTACTTACGGAACATGATTACATCATAGCCAATCCCAACTGCTCAACTATCCAGATGGTCATGGTGCTGAATCCTATTCACCTGAAGTATGGTATTAAAAGAGTAGTGGTAAGCACTTACCAGTCGGTAAGCGGCACCGGGCAAAAGGCAGTCAAGGAACTGATGGACGAGCGCGCCGGCAGCCCTGAACACAAAGTGTATCCTTACCGCATTGACCTGAATGTGATACCGCACATAGATGTGTTCCAGGACAATGGGTATACGAAGGAGGAGATGAAGATGAGCCTGGAGACGTGCAAAATAATGGGCGATGATCATATTAAAGTAACAGCCACAACCGTGCGGGTACCCGTAATAGGCGGCCACAGTGAGAGTGTAAACATAGAGCTGGATCGCGACTTCAATGAATCGGATATAAAAGAGCTGTTATCCAACCAATCGGGCGTTGTAGTGATCGATAACCCATCTATGAATGGCTACCCGATGCCACTGGATGCCGAAGGCAAGGACGAGGTATTTGTGGGCCGCATCCGCCGCGACTATTCCCAGCCCAATACGCTAAACTGCTGGATCGTGGCCGACAATCTACGCAAGGGAGCCGCCACCAATGCGGTGCAGATAGCGAGGTATTTGTATGACAGGGGGTGGCTTGGGTAATGTGGGTAATGTGGTTGACGTGGGTAATGCCGGTGAATGTGGGAATGTGTTCACGTGGTACGCTCGTAAAACGTTTCCGGGGGAGTTAAGCTATGCTCACTTCAGCCCCTTCACTTTCTTTGCCACTGCATCAATCCCCTCATAAAACTCAGCTCCGTATTTGCGGGTGATGGCGTCCTTCAGGAATACATAGACCGGCACTTTAAGTTGCGTGCCCAGCTTGCACGCTGGCTTGCACAGGGTTTCGCGGGGCTCATAGTTTACAGACTCATAGCCGTCGTGCTCGATGACCCGGATAGGGAAAAGATGACACGATATGGGTTTGCGGAATTTGATTTTTCCATCCTTCCATGCTTTCTCAATACCGCATTTTACTATGCCCATTTCATCGGTAATACCATATACACAGATTCCGCCATTTACCGTAGGTGTTACATATCCATACTGGCTGTCTATCGTATGCGTGCCCTGTGCGTCTATTTCAGCTATATATTCAGGTGTCAGGTACGATTTGATTTTGGGATAGATGCGGGCAATGATTCCTGTCTCCTCCTCCGTAAGGGGGGCGCCGCAGTCGCCGTCTACACAGCAGCCACCCTTGCACTTGTTCAGGTCGCAAACAAAATGTTCTTCGATGATCTCATCGCTCAGCAAAACATTATCTATGGCTATCATTTTTGAAGTCTGAAGTCTGAAATAGTTAGTCTGTCGTTTGGCAAATAGTAAAGGTTAACATAAAATAGCTGCACACCTGGCGAAGGGTCAGCGCTGTTCAATGGCACTGGTATCGCAGCCGCCTAAGGGCTGTTACATATTTATATAGTTCATCAGCAAGTTGTAGTTGTTGGTAAGGTCATCGTCATCGCTGTTTTCGCCAAATACAGCCAGTACGTGGTAGCTGTGCCTTTCAAACGAAGAAACAACCGCGTCTAGCGACGAATGGTTCAGCTTCAGGGTCACCTCCAGCATACCGCTTTCATTGGGGTGCACCATGGTATTCATGATGATCACGTCTTCATTTTCGCAAATCCGGGCTATCTCTACCAGGGTATAATTCCGCTGGGCTATTTCCAGCACTATGATGCCGCCCGGGCTGCCAATACCGCTGTTCTCGGTGATATACTTCAGCAGTCCATCGCGGGTGATGGCGCCCAGGTATTTCTGCTCGTGGTCCAGTACGGGCAGTATGGTAAGGTGCATATCATGCATCACCCTCATGGCATCAAATGGGTGGCCTGCCTGGCTGATGGCCGGCTTGAAGTGCAGAAACGGCACCTCGCTGAGCGGCGATTCCTGGTGATTCCAGTCGAGCAGCTCGCTTTCAGACACCAATGCCATATAGTTGTCGTCATCTACCACCGGCAGCTGTGTGAAGTTATTCTCCTCCATCACCGACAGTGCCTTATCTCCGCTGTCGCTGGTATGCAGCGTAGGTACCGGCGATATCAATTGGGCTGTGTTCATAAACGGATGAGGCTGTTTGGTACAGAATAATGAACGCATGCCGGAAATACTTATTACCGGCGATGCAAAATTATGTCATTGGTATTACAATATCAGCCCCTGCACTTGGCGAGGAATGAAGACAGGATATCGTTAAACTCCACAGGCACCTCCATCATGGGGGCATGGCCGCATTTGTCTATCCAGTGCAGCTCCGAGGTAGGGAGCAGCTTATGAAACTCTTCAGCTACCATCGGCGGGGTGATCGTGTCATTCTTACCCCAAATGAGGCATACCGGTATTTTTATTTCCTTCAATTCATCGCCCAGGTTGTGCCGGATGGCCGACCGCGCCAGGGCAATGATCTTCAGCGCCTTGATGCGGTTGTTGACGATGCTGAAAACCTCGTCCACCAGTTCTTTCGTAGCCACTGCGGGGTCGTAAAAGGTGAGTTCGGTCTTCGTTTTTACATAATCGTAATTACCTCTCTTAGGGTAGGTTTCACCCATACCGTTCTCAAACAGGCCCGAACTGCCGGTAAGCGTGATGCTTTTGACCAGGTGCTGGTGCTTGAGGGTATAAACCAGGCCTATATGGCCCCCAAGCGAATTGCCCAGCAAGTGAAAATCCTGGAGTTTCTCATGCTCAATAAACTTCGACACATGTTTGGCCAGCCCGGATACACTCGTTTCTATCAGGGTGAGATCGTAAAGCGGTAGCAGCGGTATGATAACCCGGTGGGTAGACTTAAAATGATCGATCAGGTCTTTGAAATTACTCAATGCACCAAAAAGGCCATGCAGCAGCACAATAGGCTCACCAATCCCTTCCTCAACGTATTTAAATTTTCCTGATTGCCTTATTTCGTATTCCATTCACTATATTCTGGTAATTTCGCTAAAATACAATTGTTTACCTTAAAAATGCAAACATAAGACACAAAGGTCTGATGAAAATTACCTTTTTATTATGGTTATATAATAACAACGGTTATAATATTGCCTCCCATTTAGGCTAACTTTGCGCCCGTTAAACGGTGATTGTAAACCGGGTTGTGCACCGGAACGTATGCCACCCGTGCCATGTATGGCGTACTTAAAATTGTTATAATGCTTCAATATTATTGCTCCTCGCTTACAGACTATAAACGCCTGCCTACCAGGGAGGTCCGGATCGGTAACCTGCTGCTGGGTAATGGCCGGCCTATCTTGGTGCAGACCATGACTACGACCGATACCATGGATACGGCCGCAACCGTAGCCCAGTCTATACGCTGCATTGAGGCAGGTGCGCAACTGGTGCGGATCACTGCCCCCAGCAAGAACGAAGCCGAGAACCTGCTCAACATCAAGAATGAACTACGCAGACGGGGCTATGACACGCCCCTGATTGCCGATATTCATTTTACCCCCAATGCAGCTGAGATTGCCGCCCGGATTGTGGAGAAAGTAAGGGTGAATCCCGGCAATTATGTCGACAAAAAGAAATTTGACCAGATAGAGTATACCGATGCCGAGTACCTCGCCGAAATAGACCGAATCCGCGAGCGCTTTACGCCCCTGGTAAAAATATGCAGGGAGTATGGTACCGCCATGCGTATTGGCACCAACCATGGCTCCCTGAGCGACCGTATCATGAGCCGCTATGGCGATACGCCCATAGGTATGGTGGAAAGCGCCATGGAGTTTCTGCGCATAGCGCGCGATGAGCAGTACCACCAGGTGGTGCTGAGCATGAAGTCGAGCAACCCGCAGGTAATGGTGCAGGCATACAGGCTGCTGGTGCACAAAATGGATGAGGAGTTTGGTGAATGCTATCCGCTGCACCTGGGCGTAACCGAGGCCGGCGATGGCGAAGACGGGCGGATCAAGAGCGCTATAGGCATTGGCACGCTGCTCGAAGACGGCATAGGCGATACCATCCGGGTGTCGCTCACCGAGGACCCCGAATTTGAAATACCGGTGTGCCAGGATATTGTGAAGCGGTATGAACGCGCCGGGCAAGGCGAGGCGACAACTTTTGAAATGCCTGATCTTCCAGCCGGCAGCAGGCTAAACCGGGATGCAATTGCCGGGTCGCCCGATAATCAGACTGCAAATGGCGGTTTACAGTCGCCCTACGATCCGTTCAGCTACAAACGTCGCGACACCCTGGCTGTAGGCCATACCGGCGGCGGGCACGTGCCTGTTGTGGTAGCAGACCTGGGCGACGGCGCTGCCATAACCCACGAGTCGTTGCAGTCGATAGGGTACACCTATCATGAGCTGACCGATAAATGGAGCATCAGCGACGGCGCTGCCGATTTTGTCTTTACCGGCGACAGCCTGCCCGGTTTTGCACTGCCCGGCACCTTGCAGGTGATCTGCAGTCCTGCCACCTGGATGCAGGCACAGGACAAAACCAAGTGTTTCCCTGTCTACAGCCAGCAAGACTACCTGGAGGCAAACCTGGGACTGGCCCAGATGCACTTTGTAGCTGTTGATGCCCATAACCTGTGTGCAGGAGTGGTCGAAAAGGTAAAGAACCATGCCAAGGCGATACTCGTAGTGTATACTACCCACCGCCATGCCATGGCCTCTGTGCGTACGCTACTTGTAGAGCTCATGAACGGGCAGGTATTTTGCCCCGTGATATTGCATGTAGCCAGCACGGAGCAAGCCGTAGATGAGCAACTGATACACTTTGCCACAGATGCCGGGGGGCTTTTCCTTGATGGCTTTGGCGATGGCATCTGGCTGAAAAACGACAGCCGGAACCTGCAAAACAGCCAGGTGAGTGGCCGCACCTACCTGGAGGTAAAGAACAATGTCCAGTTTCTCAATAACACCGCCTTCTCGATACTGCAGGCAACCCGCACACGGATCAGTAAGACCGAATACATCAGTTGCCCCAGCTGTGGTCGCACCCTCTTCGACCTGCAGGAAACCACTTCAAAAATACGTGCTGCTACCAACCACCTCAAGGGCGTAAAAATTGCCATCATGGGCTGCATCGTAAATGGCCCCGGCGAGATGGCCGATGCCGACTTTGGCTATGTGGGCAGCGGGCCCGGTAAGATTACCCTCTACAAAGGCAAGGAAGTGGTCAAGAAAAATGTGCCCAGCGAGATAGCTGTAGACGAGCTGATAAGCCTGCTGAAGGAGCATGATGCGTGGGTTAACATTTGAATCCCGGATATAAAGGGTTATTGAGTTTCACGGATATTGTTTTGAATCGACGATCAGGTTTTTTCGCCATTGTTGTCGTATTTACAGGCTGATTTTCCCGGCATATATTTTTTGTTTCTTATGAACGGAGCATGCGAATCTGTTATATTTGACGATCTTCCTACCCCTATTCGCTTTTTTTAATCCTTTTGCCTCGCCTTTCCTGGAGGCATAGCCATGATACCAGGTAACGAGATTTTCATCTTCGATGGTCAATGGAACTTCATAAGATATATTATTTAAGATAAAACTATAATTTGACAGGTGATTTTTGGATTTTTTATTGGTTACATATTCTTTGGACTTTTGTTTGTACAAACCGGCGACACTATCACCGATCCAGTGATAGTATCCCACCCATGTCTTAACGGAATCTTGCAACGCATTGTGAACCAGGTTCCATTTGGGGATACGGATCGTATCCGGTAAATGTTCCAGGTGATTCAGCCAGACCAGGCTCTTCTTGTCATCTATTATTATCCCGATGGCTAAAGAATCCCCCTGAAGGTACCGGACTTTAGAAACCAGGTTTGGATTAGATTCTTCATAGAAATTATCTTCTATCTTGATTTCGCTCCCATTTTCTTTTACCAATAAATCCATAAAATATTGACGGTCATATAATCTGTTCTTAATGACATCCTTATGGAACAAAATGGTATCTATGATGAAGTATTTAGTAAGCGTATCTTGCCCAAAACAATTTTGGACATTACATACGACCATTACAAGGAACCAGCGAACAATACAGGCCATGGGCTCAATTCGAATTATGAAATTACAATTGCTCACACGGCGGACACATAAATATGGAGTGCCGTGCGCAAAAAAACGGTAGTAATCAGGCGTTTTGCGGGAGTTTTCCCAGCCTTAGCTCGGATCAGGCTTCCCCATAAAAAAACTGCTCCCATTGCCAGGAGCAGTTTTCTTTTTAGGTTGGTCGCAACAGATTATTTATTGGCTTCTACTGCGTCAGTAGCTTTCTTTACTGCTTTCTTGCTCTTCATTTTTTCACCCTTGGCCTTTGCCTTGGTAGCCACTTTCTCACCTTTTTCTTTAGCGGCGGCAGTTACTTTCTCTTTCTTGGCCTTGGCTACAGTAGTAGCTTTGTCCTTGGCGGCAGCAACAGCCTTGTCTTTATTTTGTTTTACCGCAGTTGTTGCCTTGTCTTTGGCAGCGCTTACAGCTTTGTCTTTGTTGTCTTTTACTGTTGTAGCAGCCTGGTCTTTCAGGGTGCTGCCTGCCTGTTTTGCATCAGCAGCCTTAGCATTCACTGCATTCTTTACAGCGTCTTTCGATGCATCTTTCTTCAACTTAGATCCCATGCTACCCAGATCCTGTGCGCTGGCGTTGTTTACGGTAAGAACTGTAGTGGCGATGGCAATCGCGAAAATCACATTTTTCATTTTTTGCTTTGTTTTTTTTGGTAAAAGTAATTAAAACAAAATACCTGCCAAACTTTTATTCAAAAGGTTAAACAAAATTAAAATTGGAGTTGCGTGCCACACAAGGGCTTATCAGTAAGGTAAATAACGATACGATGCAGCATGAAGCAGCTCTTTCAGGGTGCCAACGGCTTTTGGTACTCGTAAGGTGGGAAACCTACAGCAATTCGAGTTGCCGGTGAAATGAAATCCGCAACCGAAACATCAGGCATAGCCGGAAACACACGTTGTATCCAGCTGCATTTGTTGCTCTGCGCATAGAGTGCACAACTTTCGCCGGCGACTCCCGAACTCGCAGTTGGAAGCGTGGCGAAAAAAAGATTATCCTCCGCCGGGCCTTGGGAACAACAGCCCGGGCGGAGGAAATCGGTTAAAATTTGATGGGTACAAACACGCTTGTTTTATCCCACCCTATAAGCAAGCCTTTCTTGTTGACGGTCATGGTCAGTTCGTCTACCGGCGCGTCCAGGTTTTTGACGGGTACTGTTGTTTGCAGCACATCCTGGTCTTTGTTTTTATCATACTGAAAGGCGCCCCACTGGCCCAGTTTGCCGTTGAGGATAATGGTCCATTCGGTTTTGTTGGGTGTCGCAAACAGGGTATAAGTGCCCGCTGCGAGTTTTTTGTCACCAAAGGTGCACGCCCTATCCAGCGTGATCTCGGTTGCCTCGTCAGCTCCGGCGCGCCACACTTTGCCATAAGGCTCGAGGTCTCCAAATATATCGCGTCCCTTCTTAAAGGGCCTGCCATAGGTTATCTTAATGTGGTTTGCCGTGACTGTATCGTGCGGGCTTTTTCGCTCCGAATTTGGCTTGGGCTGGTGTTTCATGCCCTGGGCAAAAACACTAGTCGCAGCAAGCACCAGCAGCATCATCACCGGGAATAATTTCTTCATAGATTATGGAGTTTTGTTAGCATTGTATCATATGAAACCACCGTGGTCACTCGAAGCAACCTCGCGGCTCTTGTCCTTTTTCTTGCATCTGCTTGCTCTGGCGCCGCGTGAGCGCCTGGTTAGAGAATCAGGCGTTCTTCTTCAAAAACAGCAACTGCCCCAAGTGCGAAGCCAGGTGAATGGTGCGGGTCATCAGCACATTGAGCTTGTTGCGGTTCGGTTCTTTGGCAAAGTCTTCTTCCGATACTGCTGTATGCCTCTGAAGCCATTCCTCTGGTTGCAACGTAGCGATACCAGCAGTTAAGGTTTCATTTACAGTGTTCCAGTCGCTGCGCAATTGTGCCACAGGTGGAAATTCAATGCCCGACTTATCAGGATTCTTAAAAAATGCCTCGTGGAAATGAGCATATTGCATGTCGCCAAGCCCCAGCAGCGTTACGAGATGATCATGTGCTGCTACCAGGTGGCCCAGCAAGTAGATACCTGTATTCCGGCCAGGTGATACTTCGCCCTGCAGCTCTTCATCGGTCAGGCTATCAAATAATTTGTTCGTGCGTGTCAGAGTCCCGGTAAAGTTATCGACAACTATCTTTACGGGTATTTGTAATTGCTGGTCCATTTGCGTGTTTTTTAAGTATGTTCTAAAATTAAGCTGGTCTTTTGGAAGCTGGTATATAGCCTTATAAGTAATTGTTATTGAAATGGGATAGGTGAATGATAGAGTGTTTAGATTAAGTCACATCGCTTAGCCAGGGTAAAAGTTTTGAAAGAAGAGAACCTGATCAAAATCTTGCTGCCATATCCATTATAATTTCTGTATTTCAAAATCTACATCATTTATATTTACAACTACTGCTTGGTTATTCTCTGAAAGAAGCGCATAATCAAATGGCGGGCAAATACTATGAAAAGTTTTTACCCAGGCTACAAACATATCCAATATCACACCAGTAAGTTGCAAACTATTTCATGCAAACAAACCGGTTACATTTTACTGATGTGGTTTGCATTTTATTTTGTGTAGCTGTTTTATTACGATAACACACGCTAATGCCTGTTCCATTCCAATCTGCTCATAGCCATACGCTGCTAATGATTCGTCAAACGCACAAATGAAGAACTCAACAGGAATTTCCCGTTATTCTGTCCATTGGCTGACCTGCATACTTAACAACCAAACTGCCTTAAATGATGATCTGCATGTTTGTAAGCCATGATCCCGATCTGTTCTTCCGTCATCTTCCCGAAAAAGGCATGCACGAAGTTCGGGTTAGAGAAATGATCATAGGACTCAATCAGTGCTATCCACTTTGCTTTTTCTGCAGCAATTTCACCGGTAGTTTCGCTGATCCTGAACTCGGGAAGCGTAGGGCTATTGCGCGTGAGCGGGGCATCATCTTTAAGCACTTTTTTCAAGGCCATGCGGCCAAAGATATAGCCGATAAATACCCTGGGGTAGTGATGCTTTCCGGCCGCCCACTCATCCCACATCGTAACGTGCCTGAGCATTTGGTGCACATTCATTTTACCCCACTGGGCTGCACTGTTTTCATGCAGCCTGTTTATCCGGCCCACCAGTTCCTGCCGGGTGGCTTTATCCAGTACTGTTTTCATGAGTTCTGTTTTTTATGCTTTAGCAGGTATTCTTTTCAATGTCTCCAGCAGGTAATGCCAGAACTTCTGAACCGAAGATATCTGGGCGCATTCATCGGGCGAATGGGCGCCATTGATATTAGGGCCAAAGGAGATCATCTGCATATCGTGATAGTTGGTGCCCAGTATGCCGCATTCCAGCCCGGCATGAACGGCATTGACGTGTGCCTGATCATGAAACAGTTCGGTGTACAGGTTGGTCATCAGCTTCACGATGGGTGCGTCCGGCTTGGGTGCCCAGCCCGGGTAGCTGCCCCCATACGCCAGGCTGGCGTCCATCAGCTCAAAAGCGCTGCTGATAGCATCTTTCAGGTCTGTTTTCTCACTGTCGACCGAGCTGCGCGTAAGGCACTGGAGGCTGTATGCTCCGTCGGCCACCAGCACCCTGGCCAGGTTGTTTGAACTCTGTACCAGTCCGCTTATCTCGGGGCTCATGCGGTATATGCCGTTAGGGCAAGCATACACGGCCCGCAATAATTTGTATTGGAATACAGTATCCAGTACCTGGGCAGGCAGGTCTGCCGGCTCTGCAGATACGGTCAGTTTCGGGTCTGTTACTTTGTATTCTTCCTGCAAGATGGCTGCAAGTGCCGCAAGTCCGTCGCGCAGGTCGGCTGCCCTGTTTTCGTCCACAACGATCACCGCAACCGACTCGCGGGGTATGGCGTTGCGCAGGCTGCCGCCATTGATGCCGGCTATTCCAATATTACATTCGCGGGTTAGCTGGAGCAATATACGGTTCATCACTTTGTTGGCATTGGCACGGCCCAGGTGTATGTCGGCGCCCGAGTGGCCGCCGGTAAGGCCCTTTACTGCAATGGTATAGGCCGTATTGCCCGATGGTTTAACGGGCTCATAGTTGCCAGTGGCTGTAATGTCTATACCTCCTGCACAACCTATGGTCAACTCATTATCTGCCTCGGTATCCAGGTTGAGCAATGTTTTGCCATGCAGCAACCCGCCCTTCAGCGACAAGGCGCCGGTCATGCCGGTTTCTTCGTCTATCGTAAACAAGGCTTCCAGGGCAGGGTGGGGGATATCGGTGGAAGACAGCAGCGACATGATGGCAGAAACACCTATGCCGTTATCAGCGCCCAGGGTGGTGCCCCTGGCGCGCACCCAGTCGCCATCCACATACATCTCTATGCCTTGTGTGTTGAAGTCGAAATTGGTATCGCTGTTTTTTTGGTGCACCATGTCCAGGTGACTTTGCAGCACGATGGTCTGGCGGTTTTCCATACCGGCGGTTGCCGGCTTCCTGATGATCACATTTCCCGCTTCATCTTCGTATGTATCCAGTTTCAGGCTTTCGCCGAAGGCTTTTATAAAGGCAATGACCCTTTGTTCTTTTTTAGAAGGGCGCGGTACCGCATTGAGGTCTGCAAAATGGTTCCAGAGCGCCTTGGGTTCCAGTTCCCTGATCTGTTCATTCATATGGATTGCTGATTTGATCTTCTAAAGTAAGGATTATTGTGATCATGCTGGGGATTTTGATTGGGAGGCCTGTGTGAAAACACGGCGGGCTCCCAAGAGGACGCACGGGAGTCCGTCCATTTTTTGGTAATGGAGAGCCGATCCCGGAGTCGAATGGGTTTTTCCCGCTCGCTGTTCTTTTTCTATACATGGTCTTGGTTCCAACTATTGGTTCCGGGCGTTGCGCGGATGAGCACTCTCGCCCGTGGACGCATGGCCCGCTAAAAGCGGCGCTCTGTAGAATCGGCTACAACAATCAGAGATCAGGCTACAGGCAGGATGCCGGATAGCGCCACCTTTGTCCTATTAATTCATGTTTAAAACTAAAATCGAGCAATGAAAATCATTTTAACAGGATCATTAGGACATATCAGCAAGCCACTGGCCGTGGAACTGGTAGCCAAAGGGCATGATGTAACGGTAGTGAGCAGCAAGCCAGGCCGTAAAGAGGAGATCGAAGCGCTGGGAGCCACAGCCGCCATCGGTGTGCTGGAAGACGCAGGCTTCCTGGCAGCTACTTTTGCCGGCGCCGATGCCGTGTATACCATGGTGCCCCCTCCCAACTTTACCGCTCCCGCTTTCGACCTGCTACCGCACGTGCGCAGCATCGTCACTAATTTTGCAACAGCCATCCGGCAGGCCGGCGTTGGCCGCGTGGTGCACCTGAGCAGCATTGGCGCCCATATGGCCAAAGACTCCGGACTCATTCGGTTTCATTATGAGGCTGAGGGCATTCTCAGCGAGCTAACCGGTACCGACATTACGTTTATGAGGCCGGTCGGGTTTTACTACAATCTGCTGAGCTTTGTGCCTGCCATCAGGAACTTTGGGTTTATCGCCTCCAACTATGGCGCCGACGACCTGATACCCTGGGTATCGCCTATCGACATCGCGGCATCCGTTGCCGAAGAAATCGTAAAGCCTGCCGCCGCAGGCAGGAACGTGATCTATGTAGCCAGTGAGGAACTTACCTGCAACCAGGTGGCCGCCATACTGGGCAACGCGATTGGCAAGCCCGACCTGAAATGGAACCTTATTACCGATGAGCAGCTGCAGGGGATCTATGAGGGTTTTGGTATGCCCAAGGCAATTGTTTCAGGGCTCGTGGAGATGCAGTCCAGTATGCACAAGGGCGTTTTTTATGAAGACTATTACCGCAACAAACCTACACTGGGCAAGGTAAAGATGGCCGATTATGCGCTCGAATTTGCAGCCGCATATAGCCGGGACTGACGATAAAAGCTGGCAATCTTAATTGATCAAAAATAAATTTCAATCAAATAAACTGATCTATGCGTGTATTTGTAACGGGCGCAACGGGCTTCATAGGCTCAGCCATCGTTCAGGAATTGATAGGTGCCCGGCACCGGGTACTCGGCCTTGCCCGCACAGAGGCAGCTGCCGGCAAACTGGTGGCCGCAGGTGCAGAGGTGCATCGCGGCGACCTGGAAGACCTCGATAGCCTGCGCAGCGGCGCAGCCGGGGCTGATGGCGTGATCCATACGGGCTTTGTGCACGATTTTTCCCGTTTCCAGGAGGTCTGCGAGATCGACAGGCGGGCTATTGAGGCAATTGGTGGCGCCCTTGCTGGTTCCGGCAGGCCGTTCGTTGTTACCTCCGGCACCGGGGTAGCAGCATCTGGCCTGCCCTTTGCCGAGCAGGATACCAACGCTTTCCGCAACCCGCGCGGGGCTTCAGAGGAGGCTGCCGATGCGGTATCTGCCCTGGGAGTGCGCACAGCAGTGGTGCGCCTGCCCCGCTCGGTACACGGCCCGGGCGACCATCACGGCTTTGTGAGTATACTTATCAGGATGGCCCGCGACAAGGGCGTGGCCGCCTACATAGGCGATGGCCTCAACCGCTGGCCTGCCGTGCACCGGCTCGATGCGGCTCGCCTGTACAGGCTTATACTGGAGCAGTCACCTCCGGCCGGCAGCCGCTGGCATGGAGTAGGCGATGAAGGCGTTGCTTTGCGCACGATAGCGGAGGTGATCGCCCGGCATCTTGGCATCGGGGCCGTAAGCCTTTCGCCCGGCGACGCCGCTAACCATTTTGGCTGGTTTGCCCAGCTCGCAGGCCTCGATTGCCCTGCCAGCGCAACGCAGACACAGGCGCAACTGGCCTGGCAGATTGCGCATCCCGGCCTTATCGCCGATATGGAAAGCGGACATTACTTCGGGATTTAAAGCAGGCAGTTTGCCAAACCCCAACAAAAACAATTAAATTGCTCTATGCCAAACAATCAACCGATCAGGGTAAAATCAATAACCGAATACCACCGGGTTATGGGACTCCCTAAGCCAGACCATCCGCTCATCAGCGTGGTAAACCTGGAAACCATCCAGCGCGAACCCGAAGATGGTCCGGTAAGCGTTGTTTTTGACTTTTATTCCATATCCCTCAAGCGCAATTGCCACGTCAAGTTTAAATACGGTCAGCAGCGGTATGACTTTGACGAAGGGGTGATGTTTTTCATCGCGCCCGGCCAGGTGTTCGGTATAGAGCCGGAGAAAGGCGTTGCCCTCAAAAGGTCGGGATGGCTGCTGCTCATCCATCCCGACTATTTGTGGAATACACCCCTCGCCAAAGCCATGAGGCAATATGAGTACTTCGACTACTCGGTGCACGAGGCCCTGTTTCTTTCAGATAAAGAAGAAACAACCATCATCAACCTGCTGCAGCATATAGCCCAGGAATATCATGCCAACATCGACAAGTACAGTCAGCCCGTTATCATAGCCCAGCTCGAATTGTTGCTGACCTACTCTGAGCGGTTCTACCAGCGCCAGTTCCTGACGCGCAAAATAACCAATCACAAAATCCTCGATCGCCTGGAGACGCTGCTCGATGACTATTTCAACAGCGACGTCCTGGATAGAAACGGCCTGCCAACCGTTAACTATATTGCGGAGTCGCTGAACGTATCGCCCAATTATCTGAGCACTATGCTCAAAACACTGACGGGCCAGAGCACCCAGCAGCATATACACGATAAGCTGATAGCCAAAGCGAAGGTAAAACTGTCGACAACCACGCTTACCGTGAGCGAGATAGCCTATGAACTGGGTTTTGAGCATTCCCAGTCTTTCAGCAAGCTCTTCAAAAGCAAGACCAGTCTGTCGCCGCTCGAGTTCAGGCATTCATTCAATTGATCGGGCACCAAATGTATAGAAATGAGAACAATTAAAAAAACACGTTGTATGTTGGAAGGCCATCTGAACGGTAAAAAGATAATAATAACCGGTGCGTCTGGCGGACTCGGTTTTGCAATGGCTAAGGCCCTGGGGCTGCATGGCGCATCTGTCCTGATCACTTCTCCTACCCCGCACAAACTAGCCAAAGCACTCGCCGACCTCACCGATCTGCTGATCGATGCGTTCGCGCTCGACATGGATGTGCGGAGTGAGGCGTCTATCCTGGATGCAGTGGCCTGGGTGGAAGAAAATTGGGGAGCGCTCGATATGCTGGTCAACAATGCGGGCATCGGTATGCGAACCGTTAATCCACGCTTTCTGTCTGACCCCATGCCTTTTTTTGAGGTCAGTGCAGCCGGTTTTCGCAATGTCATCGATACCAATCTCACTGGTTATTTCCTGGTAGCAAAGGCATTTGTTCCCTTTTTTATCCGGCAGAACAGGGGTAAGATCGTCAATATCTCTGTGAGCCACGAAACAATGAGCAGGAAAGGGTTCATCCCCTACGGCCCGTCGCGCGCGGCCACCGAATCGTTGTCGGCCATTATGGCGCAGGACCTGCTGGGTTTTAACGTAGCTGTAAACCTGCTTTTGCCCGGTGGCGCTACCGACACGGGGATGGTACCGGATGAGTTTAAGCAAACAAAGCCAGCGGCTTTCACGCTGCTCAGCCCCGATATAATAGCCGATCCCATCGTTTTTCTCGCAGGCGACGAAAGCAATACCATCACGGGCGAACGCATTATCGCTACCGGGTTTAAAGAGTGGAAACAGAGGATGAATATCGGGTAGAGATGCTGCATACCCACCGTTGCTGTGCCGCCTTCACCGCTCCTATTAGGTGCGCGGATAGCTGGCAATCCTTTCCTCTGCACCCTTGCGCCTGCATAAAAAATCAGCGCCCGATCAATCCCTGATCGCGTAACCCAATGGGCGGTACAGGTGCCGGCATGTCAGCTATAAGAAACGCCCGGGGCAGACTCCTGCTTCATCTCCTTGCGAGGCAGGACATACGTACTGCCCAAATGCTGCGAACCAGGGTACAAACTCACGTATCCGCCCGGAAAAGAAACCGGAACGAACCGGAGCCATCGGCTTCATCTATACCTGTTGATTGCGCCCCTCAAAATTTAACATTCCCCCTATTACAATTCTCCGGTTTTATCCTACCTTTGCTCCCTTATTTTTTAAAATTTTCCAACTCCACCAAGAGATGAAAAAAACCTTTTTGTTCATACCGGTATTTACAGATGCGGACACCCGCACCGGTACAGGGTTTTTGGCCGTCGACGAACGGCGTTTTTCCTACAGGCATCTTTCCTTCCAGGTCAGACGTTGATATCGCTTCCTTACCAAATTGTTATATCTTTTATAGCAATAAACAAGTGAAGTATTCAATAGTCTTATTTTATGCCGTCGGCATATTTTTATTTATTTTTTAAAATTTCAGGAATAAAAAATGAACCAGGATTTTAAAGTGGTTGTTGCGGACTACTCGTATGTAGGATGGGCTGCAGAAATCTGTAAGGAAATGGAGGAGAGTGCCAAGGCCCGTGGCACCGGCATTGCCAAACGCTCGCCCGACTACCTGATGCTGAAAATGGAGGAGGGTAAGGCTGTCATAGCTTTTGCCCCGGATGGCAACTGGGCCGGTTTCTGCTACATAGAGTGCTGGGGCCATGGCGAGTATGTGGCCAATTCGGGCCTCATAGTCTCCCCCCGGTACCGCAAGGGTGGCCTGGCCAAGATGATCAAGCACAAAATTTTCGAACTGAGCCGAAAACTCTATCCCGATGCCAAGGTCTTCGGACTCACCACCGGGCTGGCTGTCATGAAGATCAACAGCGAGCTGGGTTATGAGCCGGTTACCTATTCTGAGCTCACGCAGGACGAGGCATTCTGGTCGGGATGCAAAAGCTGCGTCAACTTCGATATCCTTACCAGCAAGAACCGGAAGAACTGCCTTTGCACCGCCATGCTCTACGACCCCAAAGACCATTACACACCCGAAGAAACCACCCAGGAATTTGTAAAGAAAGAAAAAATATACGAACGCTTCCTGAGACTCAAACAGTCAAGCTATCGTAAAAATTTAAAAAGAAACAATTTCTTAATGGCTATGAATGGGTTCTTTACGGGCTTGTTTCTTTAATTGCATGATTTTTCTGTATCCGGGTTTGTTGCCTGAGGCCAGCCCGGGTATTTTGCAGGTACAGGCAGAGGCGCCCTTTTCCAGGAAACACATGATATTAAAACATAGCCGCATGCGTGGCTTATACTTATTTATATTTTTTGATCAATTCTTAAATAGTTCTTCCGGGTTGCATGAAAAAAGTTGTTTTAGCTTATAGCGGTGGATTAGATACTACTTATTGCGCCATTTACCTCAGCAAGGTGGCAGGCCTTGAAGTGCACGCAGTCACCATACAGACCGGGGGATTCAGCGACGAAGAACTCAAAAATATAGAGGCCCGTGCCTGGACACTGGGTGTCACCTCTTACCAGGTGGTTGATGTAACCCGGGATTACTACGAAAATTGTATCAGGTACCTCGTATTTGGCAATGTGCTCAAGAATGCCGTATACCCGCTGAGCGTAAGTGCCGAGCGCATGGTGCAGGCCATAGCCGTGGCCCGCTGTGCCCGCGATATGAATGCCGACTACGTGGCTCATGGCAGTACCGGTGCCGGCAACGACCAGGTACGTTTCGACATGGTCTTCCAGAGCATGATACCCGGCATACCCTCCATTACCCCCATTCGTGATATGCGCCTGAGCAGGGAAGCCGAGATCAGCTTCCTGAAGGAGCATGGTGTGGAGATGAATTTTGAAAAAGCAAAATACAGTATCAATAAAGGCCTGTGGGGCACATCGGTAGGAGGGAAGGAGACGCTCACCAGCAACGAATACCTGCCCGAAAGCGCCTGGCCCACGCAGGTTACCGAAACCGAACCCCGGCACATAGAGCTGGTTTTTGATGAAGGAGAACTCAGGGGCGTTGACGGCCAGGAGTTTAGTCACCCGGTGCTGGCTATCCAGTACCTGCAGTCCATAGCTCAACCCTATGGCATTGGCCGCGACATACACGTGGGCGATACGATTATTGGCATCAAGGGCAGGGTAGGGTTCGAGGCTGCTGCACCCATGATCATCATCAAGGCGCACCACCTGCTCGAGAAGCATACCCTCACCAAGTGGCAGCTCTACTGGAAAGACCAGCTGGGCAACTGGTATGGCAACTGGCTGCATGAAGGCATGATGCTCGACCCTACCATGCGCAACATAGAAAAATTCCTGCAGGACACCCAGAAAACCGTGACCGGGAAAGTATTGGTGACCCTCGAGCCCCGGCGTTTCACCGTTACCGGGATCGTCAGTGCGCACGATCTCATGAACAACCAGTTTGGCTCCTACGGCGAAATGAACAACAGCTGGACCGGCGATGACGTAAAAGGCTTCGCAAAAATATTCGGCAACCAGGTGGGTATTTACCACTCGGTCAACCCGGTTATCGGGCAAGCCCGGGACTGAGCCAGAAGAACCGGGTAAGGATTAGCTGAACCAGTCTGCTTATAGCGGCAAAATTTAAAATTATTTCAAGGCGTGAGTGAGAACAAAAAAATACAGGCAGGGATCATAGGTGGTGCGGGTTATACCGGCGGCGAAATGCTCCGCATACTCATCAATCACCCGGGCGTAGAGATCGTATTTGTACACAGCCGCAGCAACGCAGGCGAGGCTGTCAGCAAGGTGCATACCGACCTGGTGGGAGAAACCGGGCTGCGGTTTTGTGCCGATACCCGGGAAGACATCGATGTGCTTTTTTTGTGTGTAGGCCATGGAGAGGCAAAGGCCTTTCTGCAGCACAACAAAATAAAGGATAGTATTAAGATCATAGACCTGTCGCAGGATTTCAGGCTCGCAAAGGACGCCGCTATCGATGGCCGGCAATTCGTATACGGGCTGCCCGAATACAACAGGGAAGTAATACGATCGGCACACAACATTGCCAACCCGGGCTGCTTTGCCACCGCCATACAGCTGGGGGTGTTGCCGCTTGCCGCTGCCGGGCTGCTCCGGGAGGTACACACAACCGGCATTACAGGTTCTACCGGTGCCGGGCAAAAGCTGGCAGCCACATCACATTTTTCCTGGAGGGCCAGCAATGTCCAGGCCTACAAGTCGCTGGCGCACCAGCATATGCACGAGATCATGCAGACGATAAGCGCCCTGCAGCCCGTGCATCAGCCGCTCAACTTTATACCGTGGCGCGGCGATTTCACGAGGGGCATCTATGTTTCGTCCTACACGCAGTGCGACCTGGGCCTGGAGGAAGCTATCTCCCTCTACCAGGACTATTACAGCAGCGCGGCCTTCACACACGTTAGTGCCGATATGATCGACCTGAAGCAAGTAGTCAATACCAATAAATGCCTGGTGCACCTCGAGCAAGCCGGCGATAAACTCATTATCCATTCGGCTATCGACAATCTGCTCAAGGGTGCGTCCGGGCAGGCAGTACAGAATATGAACCTGTTGTTCGGCCAGCCCGAAGACACAGGATTAAGACTGAAAGCAAATTCATTCTAAAAACCAACGCGTAATGCAGTTATTTGACGTATACCCGGTAAATGATATTACCATCGTAAGAGGCCTCGGTTCCGCTATATGGGACGAAGCCGGCAATGAGTACCTTGATTTTTATGGTGGCCATGCGGTCATTTCTATCGGGCATACCAATCCATATTATGTAAAGCGGATCACCTCCCAGCTCAATAAAATCGGTTTTTATTCCAACTCGGTAAAGATGCCGCTGCAGGAAGAACTGGCGGAGAAACTGGGTCGCGTATCCGGCAAAAACGACTACCAGCTGTTCCTCTGCAATTCCGGCGCCGAGGCCAACGAAAATGCCATGAAGCTGGCTTCGTTTCACACCGTAAGGAAAAGAATCGTTGCCTTTAAGAAATCATTTCATGGCCGCACCTCGCTGGCTGTTGCAGCTACCGATAATCCTTCTATCATTGCCCCGGTCAATGAAACAGATAACGTAGTATTTCTCCCGTACAACGATGCCGCTGCGCTCGAACAGTTTTTTGCGGAGCAGGGTACCGCCATTGCAGCTGTGATACTGGAAGGAATACAGGGTGTTGGCGGTATTGTTGTTGCCGAGCCGGCGTTCCTGCAGGCAGTACGCAAGTTGTGTACCGAGTATGGCGCCGTATTTATAGCCGATGGCGTGCAGTGCGGGTATGGCCGCAGCGGCAAATTCTTCTCCCACGACTATGCCGGCGTGCATGCCGACATCTATACCATGGCCAAGGGTATGGGCAATGGTTTCCCCGTCGGTGGGATTCTCATTACCCCGGAGATAAAAGCCAAACACGGCATGCTGGGTACCACCTTTGGTGGCAACCACCTGGCTTGTGCGGCGGCCCTGGCTGTACTCGAGATCATTGAAGGCGAAAAGCTGATGGCCAATGCCGTAAAAATCGGCGACTATCTTATGGAGCGCCTCTCGACCATTCCCGGGTTGCAGCATGTGCGCGGCCATGGTCTGATGATCGGTTTCGACGTGCCCGACACGCACCTGGCCCTGAGGAAAAACCTGCTCACAAAGCATCGAATCTTTACCGGCGAGGCCAAACCCAATGTGATCAGGCTCTTGCCGGCCCTCAATATAGGCCGCAAGGAAGCCGACAAGCTGATCAATGCCATCAAGGAGGAAATGGGAACTATTATTTAACGAAGCAACAGACAGCTGTCATGAAGAATTTTATTTCAGTGCACGATATCGGTAATATTGATGCCATGGTGGAAAAGGCCATGGGGTACAAAGCTGATCCGTTGAAAGACCGCACCCTGGGTGCCGACATGCGCGTGGGTCTCCTTTTCCTCAATCCCAGCATGCGTACCCGGCTCAGCACACAGGTAGCAGCTGCCAACCTGGGTATGGAGGCTATCGTATTCAATATAGACAAAGAAGGCTGGAAGCTGGAGTTTGAGGAAGGCGCCATTATGAGCGGCAATACGGTGGAGCACATCAAGGATGCCGCACCCATCATGGGCGCCTATTTCGATATTTTGTGTATCCGCACTTTCCCGTCCCTGGTCAATAAGCAGGACGACTACAGCGAGTTGTTCATCAACCAGTTCATAAAGTATGCCGGAATCCCGATCGTAAGCCTCGAGAGCGCTACCCTTCATCCGCTGCAGAGCTTTACCGATATTATTACCATCAGGGAAACGTTCAGGGAAACCCGGAAACCCAGGATAGTACTTACTTGGGCTCCGCACATCAAGCCTATTCCGCAATGCGTGGGCAATTCATTTGCCCAGTGGATCAACGCATGGGGACAGGCAGATTTCGTGATTACCCATCCCGAAGATTATGAGCTCGACACTGCATTTACCAATGGCGCAACAATAGAGTACGACCAGGAAAAGGCGCTGGAAGGCGCTGATTACATCTATGTAAAAAACTGGAGTTCTTACACAGATTATGGTAAGGTATTCTGCAACGACTCCTCCTGGATGCTTACCCGGGAGCACCTGGAAAATACCAACAACGCCCGTGTGATGCATTGCCTGCCCGTGAGGCGCAATGTAGAGCTGAGCGACGAGATACTGGACAGCCCCAGCAGTATCGTGAACCTGCAGGCTACCAACAGGGTTTGGGCCGCCCAGGCGGTATTGGCTGAAATAGTACACGCTATAAACTGACAAAAATGGAATTGCAGGTAATTAAAGTAGGTGGCAATATTATAGATGATGAAGTCAAATTAGCAGCCTTTCTCAAAGCTTTTTCTACGATAGAGGGATACAAGGTGCTGGTTCATGGCGGTGGTAAGATCGCTTCAGAAATAGGCATCAAGCTAAATATAGAACCCAATTATGTAAACGGGCGGCGGATTACTGACAAGCCAACGCTCGACCTCGTGACCATGGTTTATGGGGGACTGCTCAATAAAAATGTGGTCGCTAGCCTGCAGGCGCTGGGCTGCAACGCCATCGGACTCACCGGCGCCGACGGGGGCGTAATACCCGCTCACAGGAGACTGGTAAGGGATATTGATTATGGCTTCGTGGGTGATGTAAACAGCGCCAGTATCAATACACGTCTCATCAAGATACTGATACACAATGGCTTTGTGCCGGTGCTGGCGCCACTCACCTACGATGGTGCCGGTGGGCTGCTCAACACCAACGCAGATACGATCGCCCAGGAAATAGCCAAAGCTATGTCCGCACTGATGCCCGTGCAACTGATCTATTGTTTTGAGAAGAAAGGCGTGCTGATCGATGCCGCCGACGACAATTCCGTCATCAACAGCATTTCGCGGGCCGATTTTATGGAGCTCCGCGAAAAGGAAATCATTTCGGGTGGTATGATACCGAAGCTCGAGAATGCGTTCGCTGCCATAGAGATGGGCGTAAGCAAAGTAATATTGGGGCATGCCGACGAGCTTCCGGCACTGTTAACAGGTAACGCAGGCACATGGATAGTATAACGATACCCGGATCGCCGCCAGACGATGGCAGGGAGGCAGTGGACCTGTTGATGGCATTGGTGGCCACGCCGTCATTCAGCCGCGAAGAAGCCGCAGCGGCTGCGATCATTGAGGAATACTTGCACCACAAGGGCGTGCCCACCTCCCGCATCAACAACAACGTATGGGCGGCCAATAAGCATTTCAATCCCGCCCGGCCATCTATACTGCTCAATTCCCACATCGATACCGTAAAACCCAATAAAGATTATACCAGGGATCCATTCCGTGCACAGATTACAGACGGCCGGCTCTACGGTCTCGGTTCAAACGATGCCGGCGGATGCCTGGTGTCCCTCATTCAGGCTTTTCTCCATTTTTACGACCGCGTGGGCATGAAGTACAACCTGTTGCTGGCTGCCACGGCTGAAGAGGAGATATCGGGCGCCAACGGCCTGGAGGCATTGCTTCCGATGCTGAAAAACATAGATTGCGCCATCGTCGGCGAGCCTACACTGCTGCGCATGGCTACTGCCGAAAAGGGATTGATGGTAATCGATGCCACCGCAACCGGCAGCTCCGGTCATGCTGCCCGCGAGGAGGGCATAAACGCCATTTACAAGGCCGTAGACGATATACAGTGGTTCCGCAGCTTTGCTTTTCCCAGAGTTTCTGCCATGCTCGGCCCGGTCAAAATGAATGTTACGCTCATCAGCGCAGGCACGCAGCACAATGTAATACCCGCAACCTGTACCTTTACAGTAGATATCCGGATCAACGATTGCTACACGCACGAGGAGATACTCGGTATCATCAGGTCAAACGTCCTCAGCGTGGTAACGCCGCGCAGCACGCGCCTGAGATCAACCTCCATCGCCCACGACCACCCGCTGGTGAAGGCCGGCCTGAACCTGGGTCTGGATGCATTCGGCTCGGCTACGCTCTCAGACAAGGCGCTGATGCCGTTCCCGGCGCTGAAAATAGGCCCCGGCGATTCGGCCCGCAGCCATATGGCCGACGAATATATTTATGTGGACGAGATTAGGCAAGGAATAGAAATTTATATACAGTTACTCAACAAGGTATTATGAAGCTCTGGCAAAAAGAAAGTACCAGCACATCTGCGCAGATAGAACAGTTTACCGTAGGACGCGACCGGGAGTTCGATCTCCTGCTGGCTCCCTACGATGTGCAGGGCTCCCTGGCCCATGTGGCTATGCTGGAGCGGGTAGGCCTGCTCCCTGCCGATGAATACCGCCTGATCAGGCAGGAACTCGAAAACATCCTGCTCGAAATTCAGGCCGGCCATTTCTCACTGCGCGACGACGTAGAAGATATCCACTCTCAGATAGAACAGATGCTCACGGAGCGCCTCGGTGATGCCGGTAAGAAAATACACAGCGGCCGTAGCCGCAACGACCAGGTTGCCGTTGACATTAAGCTCTTCCTGAGGGCCGAATTGCTCGATATAAAAAAGAGGGTGCTCGATTTGTTCGACCTGCTCTGCCATAAGGGAGAGGAACACAAGGACAAACTTATGCCAGGCTATACGCACCTGCAGCTGGCCATGCCTTCATCTTTCGGGCTATGGTTCACCGCCTATGCCGAAAGCCTGACCGACGATATGTCGTTGCTGATGACGGCCTGGCACATGACCGACAAAAATCCTTTGGGCAGTGGCGCCGGCTATGGCTCTTCTTTCCCGCTAGACCGCCTCTATACCACCGAATTACTGGGTTTCGGTTCGCCGCACTACAACAGTATTTATGCCCAGATGAGCCGGGGTAAGACAGAGCGGTTCGTTGGCGTGGCGCTGGCAAGCGTAGCAGCCTCGCTCTCCCGGCTCAGTATGGATGCCTGCCTGTACATGAACCAGAATTTCGGGTTTATCAGTTTCCCCGACTGGCTCACTACCGGGAGTAGCATCATGCCCCATAAAAAGAACCCCGATGTATTTGAACTCATCCGCGGAAAGTGCAACCGCATACAGTCGGTGCCCAATGAGCTGGCTTTGCTCATCGGCAATCTCCCATCCGGCTATCACCGCGATATGCAGCTCACCAAGGAAATACTGTTTCCCGCCATCGAAGACCTGAAAGCTTGCCTGGAGATGGCTGTGCTCATGCTGCAGCATATCATCGTCAAAGACCATATCCTGGACGAAGAACGTTACAAATACCTCTTTACCGTGGAGCGTGTCAATGATCTTGTCAATGAAGGCGTTCCCTTCCGCGATGCATACAGGCAGGTGGCCGCTGAGGTTGAATCGGGTACTTTCAGTTATGCTGGCACCATCATGCATACGCATGCAGGCAGTATAGGCAATTTATGCATCTCTGAGATCCGCCAACTGATGGAGCGCGCTGCTTCGATGCGTTAACACGGTGCCGTTTGATACTCAGCTTTCTGCCGGCTGTTGCAGCAGCGGTGCTGCATCTATCAGGCGGATTTGTGCTACCTGGGTGCTGTATGCCACAGACAGGATGCCGTTGCCATCCGTATCCAGGCTCCGGATTTTCCAGTCCTGGTCCGATCCGGTCACAGCCCTCGCTACCTGGTGGAGGCCATCCAGGCAGGGTAATAGTCTCAGCTCGCCATCCACGCCCTTACCGGTAGCCTTGGCCAGGCACTCTTTCCGCGTCCAGTATCGGTAAAATAGCTCAGCTGGTTTCGGCGATCCCAAGATCGCACGGGCCTCTTCCGGGCTAAAGTAATCTGGCAGCATTTGATGGTAGTCAAAAGAATCTGCCGGTTGTTCCAGGTCTATACCCACAGGCGTAGTTGCAAAGGCTATCACTATCCCGTTGCCCGAATGGCTGACGTTGAAATGCAAGTTTCCGCCTTGCCGACCTTCAGCTACCGGTTTGTTATATGCTGAGCGGCCTATGGTGATGGCACGGGCCTGTTGCCCGGTGTATTGGCCCAGGAGTATTCTCAACAAGGCGCGGGCTGTGATATAAGATTTCCTTTTGGACGCCTGTTCTATACTGTCCGCCAGTTTTTTTTCTTCGGAGCTGAGGTGCAGGATGTGGTGGTCGTAGGTGTGGCCGGGCTGCAATTCATACTTCCAGATGTGCACCTCACCTGCCGGTGATTGTCCCGCGGCTTCTTTCGGGGACAGCAATGGCAGTTCCGTATCACAAACATCGATCAAGGGCATATTGGCTGGTACATCTTAAATCTTGCTAATAAACCGGCAACCCGATCCCGTTGCATCAGAACGACTCCCTGAGCTGCACGATCACTTTCTGGATGGTAGTATCGAGGGTGGTAAGGTATTGATCGATCTCCTTGTCTTTTTCCACTATGTTCTCCAGTTTTTTCACCGGTTCGTTCAGCGAATGAATGCCAAGCAGATCTATACTCGATCTTATTTTGTGTGCAATTCGTCTCACCAGCTTGTACTCTTTCTGGGCGGCCGCGCTTTTTAATTCGGCTACTGCCTGCGGTACCGATTCTATGAACAAAGCAACGAGCTTCCTGGTAAAATCAGTATCTCCATTGCCAGCGGCAAGCAACAAAGTGAGGTCAAATAAGATACCATCCGGGGCGGGGGCGCCGGGCACTGCCTTAGTCGTGTTTTCAGGAGTTTGTTCGCTACTGGGATCGGTCATAATGTGAAAATTTCTTATGATTGATGTGGTCAGGCCTGTAGTAAAGTTATATGTTAGACAACCAATTGAGTGCCGGGATTAGCCGCCACGAAATTGACCGTCAGCTTAAAAGGGTCCGTTCGCAACTGTTTTACCGATCAAATAATTATTTATATAAGTTTTTGTAAGCTTTTATCGGATGTTTACTTTGTTTATTATTATAGTATTGTTTATGAAAAAATAATTTTGTTATGAAAATTTTAATTCATAATGGACTAGTTGCTATAATTTTGTGTCCTAATGCTGGCAACTCTCTGGCCGCAAATCTACCGTAAATCGCATAGAATATTACATATTTATTTGTTTTTTGTGAGAGATGCCAGTCCTTTATCCTTACAAGGCACATTACTAATCTGCATGCGGGCTGCAGCTCTCGCACCGTGCCGTCGATATAGCAACTGCCGGCCAGGCTGCCTCGTAGCCTGGGTTATCGGGCCGGGCATTGAGATACAAGATTACGCCTCTGAGATTCCCGGTTGCCGGCCTTGGTTTAGGTTGCCACTGCTTCCTTTCTTCTGCTACCCGTATACCCTTAATTTGAACTCGCCGAAGCTAGAAGACTTTGTTCAAAAAAATATATTTAAAAGTGACTAACCTTTTTAGTTTTTTATACGCCTTAATAAAGAAATAACTTACAAACGCATGCAAATATTTCTTTATTTAAAAGCTCCTTAGTTAGAAGTGAATAAGAATTTTTGTTGATTTTTGTTAATTTCTTTTGATTTTGAAGAACATTACGTAACTTGCTAAATCTTTAAGATAACTCATTTTCGTAATAGCACAGCAGTAGGTATGTGGCAGGTGTCGCAGTTGTAAAATAATTTTTTGAACGTTTTTTATATACCAGATTATGAACCGCAAAATTACACTTATTCTCCCCCTGTTCGTTTTGGGATTTTTACTATCAGCCCGGGCTCAATGCCCACCGAACATTGACTTTGAGCTGGGTACTACGGCCGATTGGCTGTATTACCGAGGCAGTTGTTATGCGCCGGGTGGTGCGGTTCCTCCCTTGTACGTACTATCTTCCTGCGCCGCTATTCCGGGGCTGCACACGCTTACAACGGCACCGGGTACCGATTATTACGGTGGTTTCCCCACCGTTTCCCCCGGTGGTGGCCTTCATTCACTCAAACTGGGCAAGGATTCCAATAACTGTGCTACCATGCGTTGCGAGTACAACGTGCACGTACCTACCGGGACCGGCCTTTACAGCGTGATATACCGCTACGCAGCAGTGCTCGAAAATCCGCCCTCCGGCCATACCGAATGGACCGAACCCAGGTTTGTGGTAAAGGCGTTCGATTCGCTTGGCGGCCCTGCAGTTGCCTGCGATTCCTATACTTATGTCGGCGATGGTACCCAGCCTGGTTTCCTCTTGTCCAGCGTCACTTCTACGCTCGGTAATGGCCTTGATGTTTATTATAAGACATGGACCATGGGAAATATGAAATTCCCGGGATTGAACGGGCATGTGATAACAGTACAGTTTACAGCCCAGGGTTGTACCCAGACCGGGCATTTTGGTTATGGTTATGTTGATATGAGCTGTGGCTTGTTTGCCGATCAGCTCATTACCTGTGCTTCCGGATCAACTACTCTCACGGGGCCTGATGGATTTTCCGGCTACCATTGGTACGACTCCCTGACATTCTCCACTTCCTATGGCACCAGCCAGTCAGTAGTAGTAACATCGCCAACGGTTGCCACAACATATGCAGTCATCCTCACGCCTTATGCAGGTTATGGCTGCACCGATACGCTCTATACCAGGGTCGTTCCTACTTCCATTTCGCTTAATCCTTCACACGATACAACCATTTGTGCCGGCAACAGTCTCACATTGTCGGCGGGGGCTGCATCCATATACACGCCTATAACTTATTTGTGGGGGCCTTCTACCGGTTTGAGCTGCGTCACGTGCGCTAGTCCTGTTGCCACGCCCACAGTTTCTACCAATTATTATGTTACGGCCACCGATGCAAATGGTTGCACACTTGCCGATACCATTCATGTCACGGTTGTCGCGGTGCCCGGTACCATAACAGGTCCGTTGGGTGTCTGCCTCGGCCAGACGGTGACGCTGGGCGACAGTCCGCCCGGCGGAACATGGACCAGTAGTTTGCCCGGTACAGCTGCTATTACGCCTGTCACCGGCGTCGTAACCGGCATGGCAGTCGGCACCGGCGCTATCATAACGTATACGCTGGGTGGCTCCTGCAAGACTACCAGGGGCATTACGGTCAACCCGAACCCACTTGCAATAGGCGGAACCGGGACCATGTGTATAGGAACCTCCACAACCCTGACCGACGCTACCCCGGGTGGCACGTGGAGCAGCACTTCAGGCCTCATAAGCGTGGGAGGCACTTCGGGCGTTGTGACCGGCATTTCCGCAGGCACGGCTGTCGTTACCTATACGCTGTCCGCCACAGGCTGCTACGTCACCAAGACAGTCACGGTCAATCCGTCCCCAAGCGCCATCAGTGGTACGTCTACAGTCTGCGTTGGCCAGACCCTCGTACTGGTTGATATTTCTCCGGGTGGTACCTGGAGTTGTGCTCCGACTATCTACGGTACCATTACCCCCGTCACGGGTATCCTTACAGGTATCAGTGCAGGTGCGGTCGTAGTCACCTACACACTGTCGACAGGGTGTACCACAACGGCTACTATAAATGTATTACCGATACCCGGGCCTATTTCCGGGCCAACCAACGTTTGTATAGGTGACTCCATTACATTAACCGATCCTACGCCGGGCGGGACCTGGGTGGCCAGCAACAGTAATGTAGCTATTCCCAACCCATTTGTCGGATTGCTCATCGGGGAGCCATCAGGTGGCCTGGATACCATCTCTTATACTGCTGGCACTTCTGTGTGTCCTTCTGTATATGTTGTAAGCGTAAATCCATTTACCAGCCCCATCGGGGTCGGTGGCAGCGGCGTGCCGCAGGTTTGTGTCGGCCAGACACTCTTGCTCAATGATGCCGACCCGGGCTACTGGTCTTCATCCAATACGACCATCACAACGATCGGTTCCTCTTCCGGTATCGTAAATGGTCTGACTACCGGAAACGATACGATCACCTTTACCAACTCACTCGGCTGCAGAGCAACCATCGGTGTCACCGTCAACGGACTGCCTGCGCCTATTACCGGTCTTTCCAGTTTGTGCGTGGGAACGACGATCACACTGGCCGATGCTACCATCGGGGGTACGTTTACCACCTCTGGCCCACATGCGTCGGTTTCCCCGGGTGGTGTAGTCACCGGCCTGACCGTCGGTACTCAGTTGATCACCTATACTTCTACGCTGGGTTGCTTTGTCACCTATTCGGTTACTGTTAATACCACGCCTCCGCCTATAGGTGGTGTGCTGGGTGTCTGCCAGGGACTTACTACCGTCCTGACCGATGGTATCGCAGGTGGAATCTGGACCATTACGCCCACCACGACCGCTACGATAGTGAGCACCGTTTCCAGTGCTACTGTGACGGGTGTCGCGCCGGGTACTGCAACCGTAACCTATGCACTGGGTCTGGGCTGCTCCACGTCGTCCTTGATTACCGTTTACCCAATGCCTGGTCCAATTACGCCGGCAGTTCCCGCGGTGTGCGTGCTGAGCAGCATTACACTCGCCGACCCAACATCCCCAGGTGGCACGTGGAGCCCTGTTTCGGGCACCTTCGCGAATATCAACGCCATTACCGGCCTGGTTTCCGGTGTCTCTGCCGGATTGCAGGTGTTTACCTATACTTCTACTTCAGGATGTATCAGGCAGGTTACAGTCAATGTTAATCCGTTGCCACTTGCCATTGGCGGGCCTACCGCTGTATGCGTCGGTCAAACGATTCCTTTATCCGACGGTTCCGGAGGTGGAACCTGGACGAGCCTGAATCTCCCGATAGCCACCGTTACGGCTACCACGGGCGTCGTTACCGGTGTCGCACCGGGTACCGCTACCATCAAGTATCAGCTTACCAGCGGTTGCGCCACTGCGGCTATCATTACCGTCAATGCGATACCGCCATTGTTTACAGTAACAGGTGGTGGTAGTTTGTGTACCGGCGGCGCAGGCGTGCCTGTCGGCTTGTCTGGTTCCACGGTAGGGGTTAATTACCGGATCAGCATAGGCGGTACGCCCACAGGTCCTACTGTCATCGGTACCGGATCCGCTATTACTTTCGGTGCGCAGGCTGCTGCGGGTACATATACTATTGTTGCCAGCTACCCTGCCACAGGATGCAGCCGCACCATGACCGGCTCTGTTACGGTCGTTGTCAATCCCGTACCAATGATTACCGGTCCTACTGCTCTTTGCGTGGGCGCTACCCTCGGGCTGAGTTCCAGCATTCCGGGAAGTACCTGGTCTAGCAGTGCACCCGGCAATGCTACCGTAGGATTGTCAACCGGCATTGTCACCGGCATCACTTCCGGCTCTACGGCAGTCATTACGTGTACGGCACCTACGTTATGTACGTCCAATGTGACCATAAATGTCACTCCTTCACCTGGCTTGCCCGCAGGGCCAAGCAATGTCTGTATCGGTGATTCTACATTATATACCGATTTGCCGGCGGGTGGTGCCTGGTATATCAACCCGGCCACTATCGCTTCAGTCGGTTCGCTCGATGGGTATGTCACCGGTGTTAGCACAGGTGTTGCAACGCTTACCTACTCATTGGGTACCGGTTGCCAGCAAACCAAGTCCATTACCGTTCTGGCGCAGCCACTCGGTATTACGGGTACCATGACTATCTGCCAGGGTGCATCCACTACTTTGCACGATGCCACTCCGGGTGGTATCTGGTCGGTGGCTCCAGCTTCTTCATCGCTGGCTACCGTCAGCACCTCGGGTGTGGTCACTGCTGCTATCACAGGCGGTACCGCTGTTACAGAGGCTGCTATATTGTATACCAACCCTGCTACCGGTTGCCGCAACTGGACATACGTTACCATCAATCCGCTCCCGGCTCCTATTACAGGTACGCTACAGGTTTGTGTAGGGTCTACAACTACACTTTCGGATGCTACGCCTGCCGGTTCCTGGAGCGTTACGCCTCCGCCTACCATCGCCAGCATTACAGGCGGCGGTACGGTATCTGGTTTGTCTAATGGCTCTACGGTGGTAACCTATACGGTTGCCGGTTGTATCGCTACCGCACCGCTCACCGTTAATCCGCTGCCAGGCACGATCTCCAGTCTTGGCCATGTGTGCACGGGCGATTCTATTACGCTCAGTTCGCCTAGCCCCGGTGGTACCTGGTCTATCGGACTTCCCGGTTCTGCAACGGTTGGTTCGGCTTCCGGCATTGTCTACGGGATCGCAACGGGCTCTGCCGTAGTTACCTATACGCTGCCTACTTCCTGTTATCGTACTACTTCGGTCGCTGTCAACCAGACACCATCGCCTATCAGCGGGCCTGCCGGTGTCTGTGTTACAAACTCTGCGGCCATGAGCGACCCGACTCCGGGCGGAACGTGGAGCAGCAGCAACACTACAGTGGCTACCATAGGCGCAGGAACGGGCATCGTAGCCACCGGCCCGACAGCTACGGGTAGTCTGTTCATCTCTTATACGGTGGGTACTTGTGCTGCCATTGCACCTTTCACTGTACTGCCTCACCCGGCTGTCATTACCGGAGCACTGCACACTTGCGTGGGCAGTACTACCAATCTCTACGATGCTACACCGGGCGGGAACTGGACATCGGGAGAAACCACACTGGCTACCGTTAGTACAACCGGGGTTGTTACCGGTATCGCTTCAGGTACCGTGATCATGTCTTACGGCGCACTCGGCTGTACCAGCGTAGCGCCCGTAATAGTTAACCCGATCAGCCAGGTATTGGGTGATTCGGTTGTCTGCCAGGGACAGTCTATTATTCTTACAGATACCACATTGGGTGGCGGCTGGTCAAGCGCATCGCCGGCCATTGCTTCCGCTGCTACTTCCGGGGTCATTACCGGAGTTGCTCCCGGCACCACTACCATTATCTATACGATCGGGGCTACCTCGTGCACCGCATCCCGTACATTAACGGTTAATTCATTACCAACCGCCATCACAGGACCCGACGGCGTATGCGTAGGCCAGTCCATTGCGCTGTTTGATCTTACACCGGGTGGCACCTGGAGCAGCAGCAATCCAGCCATAGGCAGTATAGACGCTTCCGGAAACGTAATGGGTATCGCCGCAGGCGTAGCAACCATGACTTACACATTGTCTGCTACTTCCTGCTTCACTACCTTCCCGGTCACAGTCAATCCATTGCCTTCGCCCATCGTCGGCCCTGAGAACATCTGCGTGAATTCCATAGCCACTTATACCAACGGCTCCGGCTCCGGAACCTGGCTCAGCTCCGTGCCCACGACCGCATTTATCGGCTTCACTTCCGGTATTGCTACCGCTGGCATGTCGGCAGGAACAACCAACATTTCATTCACACTGCTCGCTACTGGTTGCGTTACCAGCATGCCGGTAAACGTCATCAACCTGCCTTCCAATATTTATACCACAGGTCCGGCCGTTGTTTGCCAGGGTTCTACCATTACCTTGTATGATACATCCGGTTCTGGTACCTGGACGAGCGGTAACCCGGCTATTGCCACGGTCAGCCCGACCGGCGTTGTGACTGGCTTGCTGCAGGGTATCGATACGATCACTTATGCTACCGGTGCCGGCTGCGCCGTAACCATGCCGGTTACCGTAAACAGGACGCCAAACGCCCCGTCAGGAATTACCAACCTCTGCGTGGGGGCTTCTACTACGTTGTCTTCTTTCCCAACTACAGGTACCTGGAGCAGTTTCAATACGGCAGTGGCCACTACCGGCCCTGGTTTCGGAGTCGTTAACGGTGTTTCCGCCGGCTCGTCGGTTATATCCTATGTGCTGCCCGATGGTTGCTTCTCCACTACCACGGTCTTTGTAGATGCTACGCCGCCAAACATTACGGGTATCAATACCGTTTGCGTGGGTCTCACATCTGCATTGGGCGATTCAGCGCCGGGTGGCCTGTGGGCCAGTTCGTCTCCCGCCGCTACGGTCGACGCCACAGGGTTGGTTACGGGTGTAAGCCCCGGTTTCACAACCATTTCTTATACCATTGCGGGTACTACCTGTCCTGCTATACTGCCCATGACGGTTAACCCTATTCCGGGTCCGATCACCGGCACAATGCAGGTTTGCGTAGGTCTGACAACGATGCTCCATGACGCAGTGCCCGGCACCGGCTGGAGCAGCCTGGATACAACCATAGCCAGCGTAAACACAGCAGGTATCGTTACCGGCGTTGCCGCAGGTACAACCACTATTTCCTATACTTTGGGTGCTGCTTGCGCGGTAGAGGCTGTCGTTACAGTGTATCCTATTCCGGCAGCGATCTCCGGTGCCGATTCTGTTTGCCAGGGCCAGTTCCTCCTGTTTACCGACGCCACTCCGCTGGGATCCTGGTCTAGCTCCACTCCTTCGGTTGCTACCATCGGTGTTTCCAGTGGTATTATGTCTGGCGTGGCTGCAGGAAGCAGTACCATCAGTTATACCGTGAATGGCTGTTCAGCGTACCATTCTGTAACAGTTGATGTACAGCCAGGTCCTATCACGGGCAACCCAATAGTTTGTTACGACGGGACTTCAGCGTTGCATGATGCCATTCCGGGTGGTACATGGACCAGTTCATTCCCGTCCGTCGCCCCAATATCTTCTTCCGGCGTCGTATTCGGTAATGCCATCGGGTTCGCCGTAATTACGTATACCGAAATGCCGGGTGCGTGCGTTTCGCTGATGACCGTTAATGTTGTTCCGCTGCCACAGGTATTCAATATGACTGGTGGTGGAAATTATTGCCGCGGTGGCAATGGTGTCCTGGTAGGCTTGAACGGTTCTACGGTCGGAGTCAACTACATGCTCTATCGGGGTGCTACGGCTACCGGTTCATTTGCCGGTACCGGTTCAGCCTTGAGTTTCGGACTGCAGACAGTACCCGGAACCTATACCGTAATTGGTACGGCTACCGCTACCGGTTGCAGCCAGAATATGTCAGGTTCAGAAGTAATTGATACCATTTCTACTGTAACTCCGTCGGTAACCCTGAATACAGTTCCGGGCGACACGGTTTGTACCGGTACTTCGGTTTCCTTCTCGCCCGTTCCCGTCAACGGTGGTGCCGTTCCGGCCTACCAGTGGAGTGTAAACGGTACCAATGTAGCTACTTCTGCTACCTATACCTTTATACCTGCAAACGGGGATGTCGTAGGTGTAACAATGACCAGCAATGCAATATGTCCTTTGCCTGCTACGGCTACCAAATCGCTGGTGATGACCGTACAGCCATTCGCAACTCCTGCAGTGGCGCTCTCAGCTACTCCGGGCGATACAGTTTGCCAGGGTTCTATGGTCAATATAGCAGCTGTTCCCACTTATGGCGGCAACGCTCCGGTGTACACTTGGTACAAGAATGGTGTGAATGTGCCTGCCGGCAGTACATACAGCTATGTTCCGGTCAACAATGATATCATCTACTGTATCATCCAGAGCGACTACCCATGCCGCCTCAATACGATAGATACCAGCGCTAGCATGGTGCTGACGGTCGACGAACCGGTCATACCGATCGTGAGTATTGCTACTTCTCCGAATACCATCATCAGCAAGGGCCAGACAGTCACCATGACAGCCACTGTCGCAAATGGTGGCCTCGCTCCTACCTACCAGTGGTTTAGCAATGGCATTCCGGTAGCTGGCGCAACAAGTGCCACGTTTGTAGACAGCAATTTCACCAGCCAGGCCAATGATTCTATCTCCTGCCAGGTGACAAGCAGCGGTTTCTGCCCCACTACAGGTCATCAGTGGGTATACATCGAGGTTGCCAATGTAGGTGTGGGTCAGCTCAACGCAGGCGCCGGCGACATTGTGGTCATTCCTAACCCGAACAAGGGCGACTTTATGATCAAAGGAACCCTTGGCGCGATGACGGAAGACGTGAACCTGGAAATAACCGATGTACTGGGTCAGGTGGTCTACAAAAACAAGATTACCGCCAGCAACGGCAAGCTCAATGAGCACATAATATTGCCAGGTCAGCTCGCCAATGGTATGTACATTCTCTCAGTCCATACCGGTGAGGAAAGCAAGATCTTCCATATGATTATCGAGCAATAAATTGCTTGCACGGATACAAATAATAAAGGGCTCTTCCGGAGCCCTTTATTATTTCCTTTAGGCGGCATGGTTTCCTCCTCGCATGCGCAGCAGTTCTGCCCGAGATCATTGCTTCGCTTCTATCGACGTTGCCTTCACATCACGTGCGTAGATTGCCAGGCCAGTCTCGCAGGATTGTAGTAGTCATTAGCTCGGGCGCTTGCCGGGTATGCCCCGCATCCTCTCGTTTCCTGCAGCCGGTACATGCAGGCCCGGTCCTGCCCGCTGGATAGGCATCCGCAAACGTGTATTGAGCACCACCCGGTCTGGAGAATGTATCTATTGGTGGCATCCGGGCCATGCACCAGGTCTCTGGAATAGAAGAAGATCATTGGATCGGCACGCTCTGCAACGCGCGCCTTGCAACGGCCAGCTTCGGAATTTGCTGTTCGCAACAATTCTTCACCGCATTCCTGCGTGGCCGAAAATCCGTTACTCTTTTGGCTTTATTCAGCGCCCTCTAGTTTCTTCAGAGCGCCTGCAAGTGCCGTAAAATTTGCCTTTACGCTCAGGAAGCCGAACACATTGCCATTGGCGGGATCATACAGGATGGTCACCGGTACCCAGATATCCTGGAATACACGGAGGCGCAGTACGGCATTGATTGTATTGCTGTCGGCCTTCTGCCCGGGCTGAAGCGTTGTGAAAGTGTGATAATAACTACCGCTGATTTTGAATTCGAGATAAGGCTTTCCCGGTCCTCCATTTGTAGCGCTGCTCGACTTCAAAACAAAATTGAACCCCGGCTGAAACTCAAAGGTGTGAAGCTGTATGTTCTGCTTCGGGTTGGTACTGTCATTGGTCATCCGGTAGTTGGCCAGTAGGTCCAGGTCCCATTTTACATGGTGAGCCGGGGCATTGAGCCCGGCCAGGAATTCAGTGGAAAGCAGCACATTACTGGCGGTAATTGTTTTCAGGTTGCCCGCGTTCTGCGAAGCAAACGTGCTGTTTCCGCTCACAGTCCACAAAGGCTTATTCTGCCATTCACCTTTTATCTCATTATACACACTGTCCGACACTTTTTTGAAAACCAGGTTGGGATCATCCTTCATGAGTTTCCGCATGGTGGGCATGTGGTTGTCCTTATTACTGATGATTGCAGTGATGGTGTCCTGCATACGGCTCGTGAACTTATTGAAGGTAAATGTGTCGTTGTTCTCCCATTTGAAAGCCATATCGACCAGCGAATCAGTAAATCCGGGTTCGCTGAGGGCATACTTCGACGCCCATGCGCTCAGGTGCCTCACCAGTGTATCCAGTTCGCGCGACTGCGACATGGTTTCTCCAATAAATTTATGCGATATGCTCACATCTCTTTTGTTGACGATGGCATACTTGATCCCGAAATTGAAGCCACTCAGGCGATAGGCAGAATCCAATACCACACCGGTATTAAAATTCAGGTTGCGCAGGCGGCTGTACTTTACATAATTCGTATCTACCAGCAGTGCCGGATTGCCTCTCGCCATGATGGCAAACGGGTTCGATGCAAAATCCAGCGCCTTATTCGGGCCCGAAAGGTCATTGGCCGCCAGTTGAAAAAAACTGGTAAAAACATCTTTATAATTCCCGGACGCCAGCGAATCCGCGGTAAGCAGATGTGGTTTTAAGGTGTCCGTTTTAGCCTGCCCAAAGCCAGCCTGGGCCGTCAGGAAAAGTGCGCCCGTCAGTAGGTAGTGTTTACATGTCATCCGGTGTTCAGATTGCTGTTACAATAAAAGTCCCAAATATGTTGCCTGCCTGGAAGGTCACAGGTGTCGCAGGCCTCGTCGTCGGTGTTATGGTCAACACTGCGGTGCCGGCACAGGCGCCACTAATGGAAAAGGCATCACCAACCCGGACATCCGAAAACGTTATCGTCCCGGTTGCGTCGGTTGATCCGGTGCCTGCACTTGCTCCATTACGGAAAAGCTCGGCATTGATCTGCCCTACACCACTCTTGAAAACTACACTGATTGTTGCGCTCATCGGATATTTTATATGATTGTTGCTGAAGTCCGCTCAATTCGGTACACGGGTCTACTTGCTTTTCCCCTTCTTATCCTCGTCCGGCTTCGGTCCGGCCCCTCTTATATTCACCGCCTTATTCAATATGTCAAACCAATACGGCGCACCTAGGCGGATCGCCAATGTGGTAATGAATATACCCAGCAGCTTCATCATAAAGCCCGCGAACGAACTGAACCACATCGCCTGCGCCTCAGGCCAGCTGGTATAGCCCAGCCCTGTTCCCGCATCCTTGAGCTGCACAATCACTTTTTGGGTTTTTTGCACGTCGTTTCCGATTTGCTTGCCGGCATCAGCTTTGGGTGTGGCGGCCGGTGTAGCCGTCGCAGTACCGTCGCTACCACTGTTCTTCGCACTGTCTGTTTTACCGGTGGCCACAGGTACCGCTGCGGGCTGGGTGCTGGCCGTGTCGGTCGCACTGGCCTTGGTGATGGTAGTCTGCCCATCCTTGCTCTCAACTGTAAACGTCGACCCGTAGGCAGCATTGAGTTGTCCCGATGCTACCTGCTTCACAATATTGTCAGAAGATGACTGTAGTTGCTGCGGGTTATTCAAAGAATTTTTTACGATGGTGATCGTGTCCACGT
>Ga0364860_10243_pt1 | contig 41414 bp, 22 predicted proteins | sample ExccelAu500001D4_FD_206916 | JGI IMG/M metagenome (GOLD analysis project Ga0364860, IMG submission 206916) | Enriched cells from Trout Bog Lake Hypolimnion, Wisconsin, USA - BchlTB.Aug20.5000.01 .D4 | ecosystem: Environmental > Aquatic > Freshwater > Lake > Hypolimnion/Profundal zone | place: USA...
TAATGGATTTATGTGGTTTGGTACATATGATGGGTTGAATAAATATGATGGGTATTCATTCAGGGTTTACAGAAATATGATTGGAGATAGTACTTCTCTTGCAAATAATCATGTTTATACTGTTGAAGGAGATGCCAATAATAATATTTGGGTTGGTGGAATCGCAGGAATTAGTGTTTATAATTCTGAAAAATCAAGTTTTTATAATACCCGGTTCCAGGAAACTGTATCTAAGAAAATTCAAAATTTTCATGGAGAAGCCAGGGTTATCCGTCAGGTAGACGAAGATGTTTTTGCGGGTACTCAATTATTTGGGTTGATTTTATTTGAGAAAAGCGGATTATTCGGGAAACAGATAGCGATAACTTCAGTGAAAAATACTGGTAATTATAACGTTAGTGCAATTGTTTATGATAAAAATCGACATGTTTTGTGGGTTTTTGTAAATGGAATTGGCCTTTGCAGATATGACTTCTCTTTGAAAAAATTAAATATTATCAGTACTGCGATTTCTAATGCAAATTGCATGCAAATTACGGATAGTGGTGATTTGTGGATTGGAACAGAGAATGGAATGTTTGGATATAATACGCAGCAAGGCACTGTTTCAAAAAATATGTTTGCATCAAGCATAAGAGTTACAGATATAGTAGTGGATAAAAAAGGAGAACTTTGGATTAGTTCTGATGGTAACGGTTTGTGGATAATGCCTGTTTTGTTTGAACATCCAATTCCCTTTTCCTCTGTTGTTAAAGGTGATGGCATTAACAGCAATGCAATTTATGATATATGTGAAGATTCCGAAGGAAGAAAATGGATTGGTACTTTAAGGGGTGGTGTAAATATTATTGAAGCTGAAACCAGCCCTTTTAAAAATATTGTATATAATTCAAATAAGGCAGATAATATCATTAATAATTATATTCTTTCATTTTGTGAAGATGATCATTCAAATTTATGGATTGGGACAGATGGGGCCGGATTAAGATTTTGGAACCGGCAAAATAATGGATATACTGAATTTACGCATACTGAAAAGGCATCTTCATTAAGCAGTAATTTTGTAACAGGTATTACCCGTGATTATCAAAATGAACTATGGGTGTCCACCTGGTTTGGTGGAATTAACCGGTTAGACAGAGCAAACAAAAGTTTTAAACATTATTTCTGTTTTAATTCTGTTACCAATCAGGTAGAAGATAATGTTTGGTTAATTTATGAAGATCATAAAAAAAGATTATGGGCGAGTGCTACCAATAACGGGTGCCTGTATTTATTTAACCGTGCAGCAGACAAATTTGAACTTTTTGATCCATCGGTTGTGAATTTTCAATCGCTTAGTGAAGACAAAGAGGGTAAATTATGGGGTGGAACCTATAATTCTTTGGTGTTAATAAGTGTTGAAAATAAGACACATACGATATATGATATTGGTTATCCTGTTCGATGTATTCATGAAGACAGGTATAATAATTTTTGGATTGGAACAGAAGGGGGAGGTTTATTATTATTTGACAGGGTGAAGAATACTTATAATAGAATCACTACAAAAGAAGGACTCCCAAGTAATACAATTTTGAAAATACTGGAAGATCCTAAAGGGAATTTGTGGTTAAGTACTTATAATGGATTGTGCAGATTTAATCCTTTTTCTAAGAATTTACGAAATTTTACCCAATCAGACGGGCTTCAAAGTAATCAGTTTAGTTTCAATGCTGCACTTGCCCTGCATTCAGGTGAATTTATTTTTGGAGGTATTAAAGGGTTTAATATATTTTTCCCTGATAGTGTGAATGATAAAAAAAATATTACACGGTTATTTATGAATGGATTACGCGTGGATAACACTTCTATTGAAGAAAATGATTCATATGTGACAGAAAGAAAATTGGATCAGATACAAAACATAAGTGTACCATTTGAGAAAGCTATCGTCTCCATAGATTTTGTAGCATTAGAATATTCAAAGATTGATAAGATGAAATATGCTTATTTTTTGAAAGGATGGGATAAGAACTGGAATCTGGTTAATAATAGCCGCACAGCCAATTATTCACGTTTGCTGGAAGGGAACTATTTTTTTTATGTAAAAGTAATGAATGGGGATGGAGTATGGGGTGATGAAAAGTTGTTACTTATTATCAAGGTGTTACCACCCTGGTATCGAACTTGGTTAGCCTATATATTTTATCTGATAAGTATGGTAAGTGTGATATATTTCTATTTACTTTATAATAAAAAACAAGAGCGCCTTAAATATGAAATAAAATTGGCTCAGCTTGAAAAAGAAAAAGAAAAAGAACTTTCAGATAAAAGGATTGCCTTTTTTACACATGTATCTCATGAATTCAGAACTCCTTTAACATTGATAATCAATCCATTAAAAGAATTGGTGTTGGACAAAACTAATGAAGCGATTCATAAAAAAATTTTGATGGTGCAAAGAAATGCAAAAAGGTTGCTAAGCCTGATTGATCAGTTACTATTATTCAGGAAAGTGGAGTCTATTGACCAGCAATTACGATTGGAGCGATTTGATATGACAGAAACATGCAATGAAATATTTTTGAGTTTCAGCCAACATGCTGCGTTTAAACATGTTGATTTCAGTTTTGAAAAACCAGATCATGAAATTTCAGTTTATGGTGATAAAGAAAAAATAGAGATTATTTTGTTTAATCTTTTATCCAATGCATTGAAATATACACCTGCAGATGGACATATACTTTTTATCATTAAAGAATATGATAAGAATATTGAAATTGTAGTTAAAGATTCCGGAAGTGGAATTCCTTCCGGAGTTGGAAATAAAATCTTTGAATCTTTTTATCAGGCTGTTAATACCGATAAGCTTTCTAAGAGTGGATTTGGAATTGGATTATATGTTTCACAGAAACTAGTTAATGCCCATTCTGGTAAACTTACTTATATAAGTGAGCCAGGATGCGGTGCAGAATTTACATTAACCTTACTAAAGGGTAAACAACATTTTAAGAATGAGCCGATCAGTGAAGATTACAGGAGTAGTGAAACTATTTTGCATGAATTGGTAGATGATGATACATTGGATGATAATAGTGGTAATCAGTTTATTAAGTTTGATGAGAAATCAAAAAGTATTGAGAAAGTCACTTCAGGGTTACCAACTATGTTAATTGTAGATGACAATTCTGAATTGAGAGCTTACATAAGACAAATATTTGAAAAGAATTTTAATATATACGAAGCCGATGATGGCACTACAGCATTTGATTTGACTGAAAAAGAAATGCCAGATATTGTTATTAGTGATGTTTTAATGAAAAAAATGGGTGGAATTGAACTATGCAGGAAAATAAAGGAAAATAATTCACTTCAGCATATCCCTATAATATTGTTAACAGCAAGTACTTCTGAAGAATCTAAACTTAAAGGAATAGAATTTGGTGCTGATGATTACATTATGAAACCATTTGAAAAAGATTTACTCGTTGCAAGGGTAAATAACCTGTTAAAAAACAAGAATAATCTTCAGCAATATTTTTTCAATGAAATTACATTCCAAAAACAAACACACAAAATTTTAAAAGGAGATAAAATATTTCTTGACCTGTGTATCAAAATAGTTGAAAACAACTTAGATAAAGATGATTTTACAATTAAAGATTTTGCAATTGAAATAGGAATGAGCCATTCCAGCCTTTATAAGAAAATCAAGGCAGTTTCCGGAAATTCAGTCAATTCTTTCATCAGATATATTCGATTACGGAAATCTGCAGAATTATTGATTAATACCGAAAAAAACGTAAATGAAATTGCCTTAGAGGTTGGCATAAATGATATTAAATATTTTCGGGAACAATTTTTTAAACTATTTGGCATTAATCCGTCTGATTATATTAAAAAATACAGGAAAGTTCTAAGTAAACCAAGTAGTAATAATAATGACGATAAAACTGTATGATCAGTTCTCTTTATTTATTAATTTGATAGAAGGATGTTTGCATTGCCTTGTCTCAAAATACTAATTTGTCCATCTTATTAAACGTTTTTACCCCTTTATGGGCCTTAGCAAAGGAATTATTTTCGTAAGGATATGGGTTTTTGTTATAAAAAGAAAATAATTCAATGATGACTGATTTTAATTTAAAAGAGCACACACACAAGAGACTGAATATCTTAACAGGTGAATGGGTTTTAGTATCACCACACAGAACGAAAAGGCCATGGCAGGGAAAAACTGAAGAAGTTTCTGCAATTAAGCGTGTTGAATATGATGAAAAATGTTATTTATGCCCGGGAAACAAGCGTATTGATGGTACTGTAAATGAAAAATATGACAGCCCTTTTGCCTTTAATAATGATTTTGCTTCCCTGGTGAATGAAACACCTGAGGGTGATTATGCAGAAGGGCAATTATTAATTGCAAAAAGCCAAAGAGGTGAATGCAGGGTCATTTGCTTTTCACCCCGCCATGATTTGACATTACCCAGAATGGATGTTGTTGATATTCAAAAGGTTGTAAATCTGTGGAAAGAAGAGTTTTTAAGACTGGCTAAAGTGCCATGGATTAAATATATACAAATTTTTGAAAATAAAGGAGAGATAATGGGGTGTAGTAATCCCCATCCGCATTGCCAGATTTGGTCATTAAATGATATTCCTACCGAATTACAAAAAGAAACTACACAACAGCAATTGTATTACCGGAAACACCAGAAAAGCCTGCTTTCAGGCTATCTTGAACTCGAATCTGTTAAGAAAGAGCGTATAGTGTATGAGAATGAACATTTTGTGGTAGTAGTTCCTTTTTGGGCAGTTTGGCCTTTTGAAACTATGATAATCAGTAAAAGACAGATTCAACATATAGGACAATTTACTATGGAGGAAATAAAAGGATTGGCAATTACACTTAAAATACTGACTACCAAATATGACAATTTATTCAATATTTCATTTCCTTATTCAGCAGGAATGCACCAAATGCCGGTAAATGACGGGGAGCACCCTGAATGGCATTGGCATATGCATTTTTATCCACCCTTACTTCGATCTGCTTCCATAAAGAAGTTTATGGTTGGGTATGAAATGTTAGCCAGCCCGCAAAGAGACAGTTCTCCGGAGTTTGCAGCCGAAAGGTTACAATCAATGCCTGATATACACTATTCACAAACTAAATAATAGGGAGTTTACTGTATTTAATTTAATAGTCGAAGGGGGTAAATTCTGTTTTATTGTATAAAATACTACAAATCAATTTCTTATGATTTTAAACTTTATAATTCCTAAATACTTATTTTTTCATAATTACCAATTTGCCCCCCTTTATATAAGAGTTAACTATCCCTGATTTTATGAATGCCGTTCTAATTTAGTGGTCTAATCAACAGCTATATGAAACATTTACATTGCTTACTCCTGCATATTTTATTTATGATCTTACAGAACAATTCACCAGGTCTGTTTTTAATCGGGTGTAGTTGTCATTATCAGAAACTACCCTCAAATTCTGGAGGTCTTCAATATTAGATTACTTACCAATTAATAAATATGAATACAAATTTTTCAAAACTAATTGTTTGTCTCCTTCTGTTATTAATCTGTGTTTCCGGTTTTTCACAGGTTCAAAATGTATATGTTCATGGTACGATTAAAGGTATCAATGGAACAGGTTTACCCAATTCTACAATAAAAATTATCGGCATAAATAAAGTTAAAATAGCTGATAGCCTGGGTAATTTTACTTTTACAGTACCCAAAGGCTCAGTTCTTGAATTTTCATTTTTAGGATATTTAAATAAATCAGTTAAAGTAAACACACAAACTGAAATCAATGTTACATTGAGTGAAAACCCTTTGTATGCCCAATTAAATGATGTAGTGGTAGTAGGTTATGGAAAACAAAAAGCACCTACTGTAACTGGTGCAGTTGGTATTATTTCAGGAAAAGATTTAATTCAAACGCCTGTATCCAATATTACTAATATGTTGGTAGGCCGTTCTTCCGGAATCAGTGCTGTTCAGGGGAGCGGTGAACCCGGGCAAAATGCTTCAACAATTCATATCAGGGGTATTTCTACTTTGAATGGACAGGATCCTTTGATTGTAGTAGATGGTATTCAACAACCTGCAGAACAACCTTATGTGGTATTGAATGCAATTGATGCCAATGAAATTGAAAGTATCAGTGTCTTAAAAGATGCTTCAGCAACTGCTGTTTATGGTATCAGGGGAGCTAATGGCGTTATTATTGTTACAACAAAGAGAGGTTCTTCTCATAAACAGGCGATCAGTTTTACAGTTAATCAGGGAGCTACCAAAGCTGTTTCATTATTACAAACTACAAACTCCTATGAATATGGGGTATTAAGGAATGAAGCAGTTGCCGGTGCAGATGCATTTGGCGATCATAGTTTTGATAACCTTTTACTTTCCAATGATCAGTTATGGAAGTTTCAAAACAACAGGGATTATACACCCGACGAAGTAACTGCCATGTCAAATCTGTCTTCTGCTCAAAAAGCAACATTGAATAATAGTCCGGCATTATATTATACCAGTCATAATTATTATAAGGATCAGTTTAGTGGTACAGGGAGACAGCAGCAGTACAATTTAAATATAAGCGGTGGAACTGAGAAAGTTCGTTATTTTACTTCTCTTGGTTATTTTAACCAGAAAGGGATTTTAACCAATACATCTTATGGTGGTTCTAATACTAACCCCAAATATGAACGCTTTAACTTCAGGTCAAATTTTGATATTGACATCACGAAAAACCTTCTATTAAGTTTTAATATTGCAGCACAATCTTCTGATGCAACTTATCCGGGTGCAGCCAATAGTGGTACTGATATAGGTAACCGGTATCAAAATTTAATACAAAACATTCTGGAAAGCAGCCCTTTCAGTGGCCCTGGAATTGTGGACGGACACCTGGTAACCAGTTTTGACGGTACTGGTGGTACCCCAACTAATCCTCTTGGTTTAATAGGTGGCCCTGGTGCTTCTCCCAATGCACAATTATTAACAGCGGGTTTTCGTACTTATTGGGTAACAACACTCACTAACAACCTTACTTTAAAGCATACCATGGATTATCTGACCAAAGGATTATCCGCTCATTTTTCTGTAGCATATGATGATAGTTATCAAAAGGCAAATTCTCAAACCAACAGTATTGCCCAGTATGGTGCAATGCGTGACCCTAATAATCCGCTTAATATCATTTTTACAGGTGGCCAGTTAAACCCGGTATCCACTTCGAATGATGTGGACAATAGTACATGGCGCAAAGTTTATATTGAAGCAGGCGTAAACTATGCCCGGAAATTTGGTGATCATAATGTATCTGGCCTTGTATTAGGAAATGCACAAAAATATACAGCCAATGGCATGACAGATAATACACCGTCTGGTTTAATGGGTCTGGTTGGCAGAACCACTTATAACTATAAAGAGAAATACCTGATTGAATTTAATTTAGGTATAAACGGAACTGAACAATTTGCACCAGGAAATCGCTTTGGATATTTTCCTGCTATTTCCGGAGGATGGATTGTTTCTAATGAGAAATTTTTCCCCAAAAACAAATGGGTAACCTGGATTAAATTCCGTGGTTCCTATGGTGAAGTTGGAAACGATCAGTTAGGCAGCAGACGTTACTTATACCTGCCTAATGCATGGGCTTATAATGGTGCAGGATATTATTTTGGAAATGCCAATGGTTCAAGTGCCAATCCTTATTATTCTGGTGCACTGGAAACTGCTTTAGGTAATCCCAATATCACCTGGGAAAGAGCAAAAAAAGTGAATGTTTCAACCGACCTGCGGTTTATTAATGATAAATTATCAGTAACCGGTTCTATATTTTCTGAAAAACGTGACAATATACTGGTAACTCTGGGTACAATTCCGGGTACTTATGGAGTACCCTCCTCTAATGTACCTCCTGCTAATGTAGGAAAAGTGAATAATCAGGGTTTTGAAGTGGAAGCGGGTTGGAACGATAAAATTGGCAAAGTAACCTATTTTGCAAAAGGGAATTTTTCATATGCCAGGAATAAAATAGTATACATGGCAGAAGCCCCTTATCCTTACCCATGGATGAATCAAACAGGATATTCCATTGGTCAATATAAAGGGTTGCTTACAGATGGATTTTATAATACCCAGGCAGAACTTAATAACAGGCCTTATAACTCTTATGGTAATAATGCGAAACTGGGTGATTTGAAGTTCAGAGATGTTAATGGAGATGGAATTATTGATCAAAAGGATCTGGTGCCTATCGGAAATCCAAACCTTCCGGAAATAGCTTATAATCTTTCCCTTGGTTTTTCTTATAAAGGATTTGATATAAATGCATTATTTATTGGTACAGCAAAAGGATCTTTCCCTCAGAATGGATATATACTTAGTACCCCTTTTGCCAAAAATGTGGGTGAAGTTATGCAGTATATGTATGATGGAAGCTGGACAGCAGATAAATTTGCAAAAGGCCAAAAAATATCTTACCCGGAAATATCATTTAACGGAGGCCAAAACAATAATGCTACATTAAGTGATTTTTACTTAAAATCTAATAATTTCCAACGTTTAAAGAATCTGGAAGTTGGTTATACTTTGTCTCCAAAATCTTCTTTTATAAAGAATACCCATATCAATAGTGTTCGTTTATATATGAATGGAAATAATCTGATTACCTGGGGCACACATCTGATGAAGGGCATTGACCCTGAAATGGCAGATGTTGGCAAAAATAATATGGGTTACCTCTACCCAATTTCTAAAACTTTTAACGTGGGTGCGAATATCAGATTCTAAATATTAAAATTTTTAAAAAATGAGATACAAATTTTTTATAACAATAGTTGCTTTTGTAATTTTTCTTGGTGCATGCCAGAAAGATTTTTTACAAATGCCGCTATCCAGCACAACGACTGTTGACTCTGTATTTTCAACCACAACAAATGCATTGAGTGCTGTATCGCAAGCTTATAGCGAAAGCCTTTCCCAGGGTATAACTTATCAGGGAGCCTGGGCTTACTGGAATGCAATGTTACAGGAAAATATATCCGGTGCATTAAACTATGGCTTCGCCTGGTCTGTTTCTGAACCAATGATCATGAATGGGTATACTGCATCCGGTACCAGTGAAGACATGGATGGATTTAACTATAATTATACGGCTATCCGTCAGGATTATCTGGTGGCAGAGAATATTGATAAAGTAAAAGATATGTCTGCATCTGATAAAGTTTTGATAAAAGCAGAAATGCAGGCGTTGGTTGCCTATCGGTATGAACAAATGATGATTGCTTATGGTGGAGTACCTATCGTTTCTAAAACATTTAATGCCGGTGATAACCTGGCAGTTAAAAGAAATACCGTATTACAGGTATTAGATTCTGTAGTTTCCTGGTGTGACCAGTCTGCTGCCATATTGCCTTCACAATGGCCAGCGATTTATACTGGTAGAATGACAAAGGCAGGAGCTTTAGCTATCAAAGCAAAAGCACTTATGTATGCTGCACGCCCTCTTTTAAATACGGCTACACCCTATCTGAATTTTGGCAGTAATAATAATCTTATTTGTTTGGGAAATGCAGATCCAAGCCGTTGGACCACCGCATTAACTGCCAGCGAAGCCGTAATTACTGAAGCAGAATCTAATGGGGGGGCTCATCTTATCAATACCGGTAATCCATTGGCAGATTATGGTACAGCTACTTCTACACCTGGTAATGCTGAAGTATTGCTGGCATATAAAAATGATAACGGAAGTAGTGATGCCAGTGGTAAAGGGCCAATGGCTTGTTTCTACAATATGCATACCTGGTATGCTTATGGAAACATGCTTACAGAAAATTTCCTGGAAAATTATTATAAAGCCGATGGTACAGAACAAAGCTGGCCTGATCTTGTAACTGTTACACCTTTCTCAGATTATCTTACAAAAATGGGCCAGATGGAACCAAGGTACCAGGCCGATTTTAAGAACTGGCAAATGGATGCAGCCAATAATCCGGGCGATAGTTATTGGAGTAATGCTAATGATTACCAATGGGGTTCTAATAGTGTTTCTATTCCAACCAAATTTTATTATAAAGCAGGTACCAGAGGCTGGTTTGAATTCCCCATTTTCCGGCTTGCAGCTTATTATTTGAGTTCTTCAGAAGCCTATAATGAAATAGGTCAAACTGCGAATGCATTAGCCAGGTTGAATAAAGTTCATACACGTGCTGGCCTGCCAGCTGTTACAACAACAGATCAGGCAACTTTACGAACCATTATACAAAGGGAATGGGCCATTGAATTTTTTGACGAAAATTACAGGCTGCATGATGTAAAACACTGGAAGTTACCCAATATTGGTAATGGGATTATAGGGGGTAATATTTATGGATTTGCTTTTAATAATGGAAGTATTTCAACTCAATATGGTAATATAAATTATCAAAAAACGCTGATCTATACTGCATTTTGGGCACCTAGGGAGTATTTGAACCCATTTCCACAGTCAGAAGTTAATAAGGGAATCATTGTTCAAAATCCAGGTTATTAGAAAACGATTAACTATTTGTTCAAACTAATTTATTTATAAAATGAAAAAAAATACTAGACGTTCTATACTGGTTTTTTTATTCGCCGCGGTTGTATTATTTTGCCAAGTTCTATTAGCCCAGGTGAAAAAGAATTTGCCGGCACATGATTCTGTCATGGTTGAATTAAATTACGAAAAAGCAAAAGGCATTGAGCAAGGGCCATATTTTGAATTTAACAAAAATGAATCAGCTATTTCAAATCCATCTGTCAGTGGTACCGTATTATATAAAACTCCGGTGCCAAATATTACCAATACATTGTATGGTGTATTGCCAGGGTTAGCTGTTAGGCAGGGTTCAGGAGAACCAGGTTATGATGGTGCTTCCCTTTCTATAAGGGGTAAAGGTACTTATGATAACGCTGGGCTTGTGATTTATGTCGATGGTTTTCAAACAACTTCCTCTTATTTTCAGTACCTGTCTGCTTCAGAAATTGAAAGCATAACTGTTTTAAAAGATCCGGTATCCTTATCAACTTTTGGAATGAAAGGTGCTAATGGGGTATTATGGATCGTTACGAAAAGAGGTGCTATCTGTAAACCAACAGTTCAGATTCAGGTGGTTGACGGTGTTCAACAGGCGCTCAATATTGATAAACCATATGGTTCCTATGATTATGCACGTTTATATAACCAGGCAATCAGTAATGATAATTATGCCCTGAATGGCAACCAGTATATATATATACCTAAATATTCTGCAGCCCAACTGCAATCTTACCAGAATGGCACCGGCACTAATGTAGATTGGTATAATCAGGCATTAAGAAAAAACGGACCTTTTACCAATGCTAATGTAGTGTTTACAGGGGGTGACCATTCTGCCAAATATGGTGTAGTACTGGATTATATGCGGCAACAGGGGTTGTATAATGTTGCTACGGGTAGCAATACATCTAATGCTCAATTAGAACGTTTTAATATACGTACAAATCTTGATTTTAATTTTCTGAAGATATTTGAAGCAAAAGTTGATTTGGGTGGAAGGATTGAAGACCGCAGGTTCCCAAATTACAATGGCCCTCAACTTTGGCAGGACCTTTCTGTTTACCCATCTAATATTTATCCTATAAAGGATGCAGCAACCGGAAATTGGTCAGGCACTACCATTTATCCAAATAATCCGGTTGCTTCTTTAAATGCATTAGGTTGGGCATCCACTCATGACAGGACTTTGCAGGCTAATTTTAACCTGAAAGAGAAATTGGATTTTATAGCACCGGGACTCTATCTAAATGAAGCAGCATCTTTTAATACCTGGTCACGGACTGCAGCAAGTAATACAGCTACTTATGCACGTTATTACAATGGGGCTCAAACTACTACTGATAAAACGACCAATATTGTTAATAACGGAACAACAGCCGTTGACCAATATGATTGGAAACAGGCCAATATTACAGCAGGATATGACAAACATTTTGGAGCACATGCTGTAACAGCCGCCTTAAATTATTATGCCAGTAATTATATAACAGATGCGGGTTTGAATACTGCTGGTCAAAATACGGGAACAAATATTTATTATCATTTTGAAAATATCAGTGGCAAGGTAAATTATTCATATAAGTCAACCTATCTGCTTGATTTAGGATTTGCTGAAAGTGGCTCTGATAATTATGCACCCGGCAGCCGTTGGGGTTTTTATCCTTCACTTGGTGCAGGTTGGGTTATTTCCAATGAAGATTTCCTGAAAAATAATAAGAGTATTAGTTTTCTGAAAGCAAGGATTGGTGTAGGTAAATCCGGTAATGACCAAAGTAATAATGGCCGTTATTTGTATCAGCAATATTATACCGGCAGTGGCTCATTTTATACAGGGAATTCACTTTCAGGAAATAGTGGTATAGTTCAGTCTTATGCGGCTAACCCCAATATTTTTGCTGAGCAAAGCATGAAATATAATGCCGGGTTTGATGCTGTTTTTTTAAAAAAACTTACAGTTAATGCAGATGTTTTTCTGGATAAACGTAGTGGAATCATAACCCAGAATAATAGCTTAATGGCTGTATATGGAAGCTCCCAGCCTTATTCCAATATTGGTAAAGTAACTAACCGTGGTTTTGAAGTTAATGCAAATTATACTGACAAAGTTGGGCAGTTTAAATATAATATTGGTGGTTCAATGACCTATGCGAAAAACAGGATTGATTATATGTCTGAAATTCCTCCGGTAAATGCTTTCAGTAAATTAACAGGGCAGCCTACAGATATACCAATAGGCCTTGTTGCAACAGGATTATACAATATAACTGATTTCAATGCAGACGGATCCCTAAAAGCGGGCTTGCCAACTCCTGCATTCGGAGCAGTTCAACCAGGCGATATCAAATATAAAGACCTGGATGGCAATGGCACTGTAGACCAGAATGATGTTACGCGCATTGGTAATCCCACACTTGCTTTTATTAACTATTCTTTCAATGCGAATCTTGCATATAAAGGATTCGATTTAACAGTTTTGTTTCAGGGATCAACCGGATCAGATATCAATCTTTTGACTGCTGCTTATTATCAAACTGTAGCATTTGTAAATAATACCAACGTTTATCCTATTGCAGGTAAAGCCTGGGCTTATTACCCTTCAGCCGGAATTGATACCAGGGCAACTGCTACCTATCCAAGGCTTACTACACAAGCTAATAATAACAACTACCAGAATTCAACCTTCTGGATGAAAAAAGATGATTTCTTGAGGGTACGCAATATTGAATTCGGTTATAATTTTTCCGCATCAGCTTTGAAAAAAATGCATCTGGAAAAACTGAGGATTTATTTAAGTGCAGTTAACCCTTTTACTTGGGCTTATCTTAAAACACACTATAATATAGATCCTGAAACCACTTCAGGCTATGCCGGGCTGAAATCTTATAACTCTGGAATTACACTGACATTTTAAATTAACGATTATGAATAACTATCGAAAATATACAGGAATTAGCATTTGTTTATTTACAATCTTAATAGCTGGTTGCCGGAAATCTTTTCTGGATACTAAAATAGACACATCACAAACGCTGCAAACGCTAAATTCTAATTACAGTACATTGTTTTCATTAGCAAATGCACCATATACGTTTCTTCGTAATGAATATACATTAATGGATAATAACCTGTTTGCTCCGGTATCGGATGAAGCAGCACAAACATCACCCAGTTCAAATGTAGTGGTGTTTAATAACGGGAGCTGGAATGCCAATAATAACCCCGATAATTATTATAGCAATTATTATTCCGGCATCAGGGCTGCAAATGCATTTTTAGAACAATCTGGTACTTACATAAGCTTCCTGGCTTTAAACCGGGATACCATTTCTGCTTCAGGGAAAGTTAGTTACTATAATGATACACAGAATATTCAATGGTACCGGGCTGAAGCCCATATTTTAAGAGCCTGGTTTTATTTTGAATTGACTAAACGGTATGGTGGAGTACCCCTGGTTACTAAAACCTTAAATATTTCAGATAATACCAATATTCCTGCTACCAGTTATGATAGTATTATCAGTTTCATTTCCAATGAAGTTGATACCTATAAAGACAGTTTGCAGGTAAACTGGACTACTTCATCTTTCTCTAACTATGATGGCCGGTTTAGCCTGGGATCTGCACTGGCATTAAAAGCCAGGGCCTTATTGTTTGATGCCAGCCCGCTGCATAATTCAGCTAATGATATTACAAGATGGCAAAAAGCGGGTTCTGCATTGCATGATGTAATTACGTTTGCCAATGGTGCAGGGAGCTATAGTTTATCGGGAGATTACCGGAATTATTTTCTGCAAAATAATGCGCTTACCAGTAATGAAACAATCTGGGCAATCCGTTATACTGCCGACCATAACCTGGAATCCAGGAATTACCCGATTGCCACTCCAGGTGGGTCCAGTGGAATTACACCCTCTCAAAACCTGGTGGCAGAATATGAATATACCGGTACGCCTGATCCAGTTCACCCTTATACTAACAGAGACCCCCGTTTAGGTTTTACTGTAGTTACGAATAGCAGTACCTGGAATGGCAGGGTAATAGATGAAACACCTGGTGGAACAGACGATATGAAAAATACAAATGCCAGCAGGACAGGTTATTATCTGAAAAAATTTATGAATGACGGGTTAAATCTGACACAGGGAGCAACTGTTGTACATAACTGGATTATATTCAGGTATGCAGAAATATTGCTGGAATATGCAGAAGCGATGAATGAGGCTTATGGGCCTGATATTGATAATGGATATGGGCTTACGGCCAGGGCTGCATTGAATATGGTTAGAAACAGGGTAGGAGTTGCCATGCCTGCAGTAACAGTTGCTGGCCAGGTTGCTTTTCGGGCTACAGTAAAGCATGAAAGAAAAATAGAGCTGGCATTTGAGGACTATCGTTATTGGGATCTATTGCGATGGAAAGACGCAGGCACTACCCTTGGTTTGCCTTTGCAGGGAATTTCTGTTTCAAAAGATAATTCCGGTAACCTTCAATATCAGGTATTTAATGTGGAAAATCGGGTTTTTGATGCATCAAAAATGTATTATTACCCTTTTCCTCAAACTGAGATCATTAAATCCAATGGCATTTTAAAGCAAAATTCAGGATGGTAATTTTATTTAATTGTTAATAATAAAAATATAAAAATATGAAATTACGTTCAATTACATTTTTCCTGCTGCTTTATATGGCAGTATCAGGATTCATTTCCTGCCAGAAATCAGCTTCAGATGTAGGATATGGTTTGTCGTATATATATATGCCGCAGGCAATTAACCAATCAGCAGGCATTAATAATAATTTCAATGTTCCGGCAGGAACTGATACTTCCACTTATAATTACCAGGTGGATACTGTAAATGCAAAGCTGGATGTATTACTGGGTGTTTATTTAGCAGGACCTGAAAGTGGTGCATATACTGTAACTGTGCAAACAAATTCAGATACCATTCAGCAATTAATTAGTACACAGGTACTTGATGCAACTACCATACTTATGCCAGCGTCTATGTATACGCTTCCAACATCAGTAAATGTAAATGCAGGTGCAAGAGGGAATACTTTTCAATTGGCAATTGATATCGCACAATTGAAGCAAAGCCAGTATGCAGGAAAGAATCTGGCATTGGCTGTTAAGGTTGCCAATCCTACAAAATACGCACTCAACAGTTCACTAAGTACCACTATCATTGTTATTAATGTGAATACTATGGTTATAGGGCCTGCAAATGAAATTACATCTACTTACATCAAGAATCCGGGAAGCCCATTTGTTGCTTCTTCCATGGATGGCGGTGGCCGGTGGGGAACACTCGCTTTATGGACTGAAAACGCTGCTGCCCGAAGCCATAATGGAAATGGTGGATTTTGTAATGATGGTGATGGATTAACCATGGATATGGAATCCGGTTGGGGTTCACCACAGATTTATAATGGTAAAATTTACCAAACAATAAATCTCCCCGCTGGTAGCTATTCATTTACTCCAGCACCATGGGTTTGGCAGGGTACTTTAGATCCTACTTATGTGGTAGTGGCACCTAATTTAGACAGTCTTCCGGACTATAGTAATATAATTGGAAATAATGCTATCACTTCCGCAAATTTGTCAGTAGGGACAGTCTCTTTTACTTTAGCAACCCCTTCGAAAGTGTCATTAGGTATAGTAGTGAATTATATACAGGCCGGGCAAGGGTTTAAAACACATGCGGTTCATCTTTATAATTATCCCAAGCACTTATAGGAAAGAAGTAATGTTTTTATAAAGCAAAATGAGTGAGTGGATGTTCTAAAAGTATTTTGCAATGGTTGTTGTATAAGGTTAGTTAAAACAGCCATTGCAAATACTTTTGATATTCTTTATGTGATTGTTTTAAAAAGGCGTGACAATAAATTTCTTTTTTATGGAGAATTGCCAGTAGATATGTACAGAAAGAAAATAATTTAAAAATGCGAGAACTTGTCATTTTAATAATTTCCCTCTTAGCTATCACCAGTAGTGTATTTTTTTTGGGAAACAATTGTGATGTTAAGCAAAATGGATTTAAAAATCAACAGTATAAACTTGTATGGGCTGATGAATTTAATAGGGAAGGAAGGCCTGATTCATTGAATTGGAATTTTGAAACAGGATTTGTTAGAAATGAAGAATTACAATGGTACCAGCCAGAAAATGCATATTGTAAAAATGGGTGTTTGATTATTGAAGCCAGAAAAGAAGAAAGGGATAACCCTGATTATATTGAGGGAATTAATAACTGGAAAAGGTCCAGAAAAAAAATTGAGTATACTTCATCCTGTTTGATTACAGCTGGTAAAAGAAGCTGGTTATATGGAAGGTTTGAAATGCGGGCCAGAATTGGTATCAGTGAAGGATTGTGGCCGGCATGGTGGTGCCTTGGAATTGATAAGCGCTGGCCAGCATGCGGCGAAATTGATATGATGGAATATTACCGCGGAAAACTATTGGCAAATATTTTATGCCAGGGAAAAGAAAATGAACAGGAGTGGCATAGTACAACTGCCTCAATGAAAAGCCTTGGCGATTCAGTTTGGGCTTCTCGATTTCATACATGGCGGATGGACTGGACTAAGGAATCTATTTCTCTTTATGTGGATGATTTTCTGTTAAATAAGATGCCGGTAGATTCATTAGTAAATAAAGATGGAAGTGGATTTAATCCTTTCAGACAGCCACAATATATGCTGGTTAACCTTGCTATCGGAGGCCAAAACGGAGGGAACCCGGAACATACCATATTTCCGAGCAAATTTGAAATTGATTATCTAAGGGTTTATCAGTTAAGTGAATAAAATATGTCCAGGTTTAAATTATAAAATTATTTTAAAGATATTGTATGAAACGAATAATCATTTTATTAGGTTTCTTTTGTTTGGCAGTTTTAGTGTTACATGTTCAATTACACGCAAGTAAGTCTTATCTTATTGATAGGGCTTACTTTGTAAAAAAAGCAAAAACAATTTTTAATACAGCGGCACAAAAACAAGATACAAATCACATTAATGCTTCGAATTCGCAGCCCAGCCCAATCTACAAAAATTTTACACCAGGTGCATTATGGTATGATTCCGGCAACAAAATTATTAATGCCCATGGTGGTGGATTGCTTTTTCATGGAGGAAAATATTATTGGTTTGGAGAACATAAGGTGGAAGGAGCAATAGGGAATTCGGCACAGGTAGGTGTACATTGTTATTCCTCTTCTGATTTATATAACTGGAAAGATGAAGGTATTGCATTGAGTGTATCTGAATCTCCATTGAACGACCTGGCAAAAGGATGTATTCTGGAAAGGCCAAAAGTTGTTTATAACCGGCATACCAAATCTTTTGTTATGTGGTTTCATCTTGAGTTGGCAGGTAAGGGGTACAGTGCTGCAAGAGCAGGTGTGGCAACCAGTAAAAAAATAACCGGCCCCTACACTTTTATAAGAAGTTACCGGCCTAATGCAAAAGCATTGCCTTACTATCCTGCAGATATACCCGATTCAGAAAAAATAAACTGCAGTAAACCTTCCAATAAGGGGGATATCTTTTTTTGCAGAGATTTTGATGGCGGTCAAATGGCAAGAGATATGACGGTATTTGTAGATGATGATGGAAAAGCGTATCATGTATTTTCATCTGAAGAGAATTTCACTTTGCAACTTGCAGAATTAACCGATGATTATACCGGTAATACAGGAAAGTTTATACGAATTTATATTGGGCACCAAACGGAAGCTCCGGCATTATTTAAATACAAGCATAAATACTACTTGATAGGTTCCGGGTGTACAGGATGGGCACCCAATGCTGCAAGGTGGTTTGTAGCCGATTCAATTTGGGGCAAATGGGAATATAAAGGAAATCCATGCCAGGGTGAAGGTTCCGACAAAACTTTTGGTGGGCAGAGTACCTATATTCTTCCTGTAAATGGGAAAAAAGATGCTTTTATTTTTATGGCTGATAAATGGAACCCGATGAATCCTATAGATGGCAGGTACATATGGTTACCCATCAATTTCAATGAATCCGGTATTCCTTTAATAAAATGGATAAATAGCTGGAATCTTGACACTTTCAAAAACTAGTTCAAAGTGATATCGGTGGTTAAAGTTCATTCGAATATTGAGTAATTATCTATGTAAATAATTTAATAATGAAGCCCTTATTTTTAACTATTGTCCTTTTATATTTAGCTTTTCCTTCAGCTGTTTTTTCTCAGCAAAAACATACATTTAGTTTAGGCGATTCTGTTTTTTTGTTAGACAGTAAACCATTTCAGATTATATCAGGAGAAATGCATTATCCACGTGTGCCAAGAGAAGCATGGCGGCAACGAATGAGAATGGCAAAGGCAATGGGATTAAATACAATCAGTACCTATGTATTCTGGAATGAACAGGAACCGTTAAAAGGGAAATATGATTTTACAGGCAATAATGATATAGCCGCTTTTATAAAAATTGCACAGGAAGAAGGCTTATGGGTTATCCTGAGGCCCAGTCCTTATGTATGTGCTGAATGGGAATTTGGAGGGTATCCATTCTGGTTACAAAATGAGAAAGGTTTGCAGGTTAGAAGTAAAGAACCGCAATACCTGGAAGCTTATAGAAACTATATTATTGAAGTTGGTAAACATTTATCACCATTACAGATTAATCATGGCGGGAATATTTTAATGGTACAAATAGAAAACGAATATGGTTCTTATGGGAGTGATAAATCTTACCTTGATTTGAATCGTCGTTATTTTGTTGAAGCAGGATTTGATGGTTTATTATATACATGTGACCCTGCAAATGATGTTGCAAATGGCCATTTACCTGGTTTACTGGCAGCGGTAAATGGAGAGGATGACCCTATAAAGGTTAAAGAAATAATCCGCAAAAATAATAATGGAAAAGGGCCCTTTATGCTTGCAGAATGGTATCCTGCATGGTTTGACTGGTGGGGGGCAAAACATCATACAGTACCCGCAGATGATTATGTTAAACGTTTAGATGCAGTTTTAGCAGCAGGAATTTCCATTAATATGTATATGTTTCATGGTGGAACCACCAGGGGATTTATGAATGGAGCCAATCTGAAAGAGAATACAGGTTTTGAACCCCAAATCAGCAGTTATGATTATGATGCCCCTTTGGATGAAGCCGGTAATCCAACTGAAAAATATACGAAATTCAGGGCTGTTATTTTGAAGCATTTACCCAAGACGGATACCATTCCCAATGTACCAGCAAAAAAAGCGGCTATTATTATTCCTGACATAACATTTTCAAAAAACTGTTCTTTATTTGATTTGTTACCAAAACCTACGATTAATGAAAACCCATTAAGCTTTGAATCTTTAAACCAGGCTTTCGGGTATGTTTTATATCGCACCGAAACACAAGTTAATGGAAATGGCATTTTAAAAATTAAGGGGCTCAGGGATTATGCAATTATTTTCGTGAATAGTAAAAAGATTGGTGTGCTGGACCGAAGATTAAACCAGGATAGTATTTTGATAGATTTACCTGCAACAAAAGCAACCATTGATATATTGGTTGAAAATATGGGCCGGATTAATTTTGGACCCTATTTGTTAAGTAATAAAAAAGGTATTACTGAAGAAGTGACATTTAACCAAAAAGTATTACAGAACTGGAAAATGTATGGGCTGCCTTTTGATAATATCAATGAGGTGCATTTAATAAATTCCAAACCATCATTTGATCATCCGGTTCTTAGAAAAGGAAGTTTTACTGTAACAAAAATTGGGGATACTTATTTAGATATGAGTAATTGGGGCAAAGGTTGTGTTTGGGTGAACGGTCATCATCTTGGCAGGTATTGGAATATCGGGCCGCAGCAAACTGTTTATCTGCCTGCCGAATGGATAAAAGAAGGAAAAAATGATATTGTAGTTTTAGAATTGCTAAAACCAGAGCAAACAAGTTTAAATGGTATTTTAAATCCAATTTTAGATAAGCTTCAATAAAATATATTGTTGATTTGAATAAAAATATAAAATAGGAGTCATGAGAAAAGATCTCATAAAAAAAATAGAAAAAAAGTATAGTGAGTTATTTAAGACCAAACCGCTCATTTTCCGTTCGCCAGGAAGGATCAATCTGATTGGGGAACATATTGATTATAATAATGGGTTTGTTTTACCAGCTGCCATAGAAATGGCTATTTATATAGCTGTAGGTAAAAGAGAAGATCTTGACATTCATCTATATTCTGAAGACTATCAGGAAGGTTTTCAAATGTTAATAGATTTGATTAGCCCGCAAAAGGGGTGGCCTACTTATGTTTTAGGTGTTGTAGATCAATTAAAGAAAGCTGGTATTCAAATTGGCGGTTTTAATATGGTTATTATCGGGGATGTGCCCATTGGTGCGGGCCTGTCTTCTTCTGCTGCTTTGGAATGTGCTTCGGTTTTTGCGTTGAATACATTATTTGATTTAAGAATTGATCCAATTGTAATGGTAAAAATGGCACAAAAAGCAGAGCATGAATATGCAGGTGTTCAATGTGGTATTATGGATCAATTTGCGAGTATGATGGGGAAGGAAGGGTATGTGATTAAGCTGGATTGTGATAGCCTGGAATATAAATATTTTCCTTTAAAACTGAATAACTTTCAAGTAGTATTGATGGATACTCAGGTTAAACATTCACTTGCTTCATCCGAGTACAATATCAGGAGATTAGAATGTGGGGAAGGGTTGTCTAAAATCAAAAATTATTTCCCGGCTGTTCAGACTTTTCGGGATGTTACAATAGAAATGATTGAAACTGTTTTGTTATATGGTAGTAAAGTTTATAAAAGGTGTAAATATGTTATTGAAGAAATTGCCAGGGTTGAAGATGCCTGTGAATTGCTGTCAAACAATAAAATGTGGGCATTTGGGGCAGATTTGTATTTGACACATGAAGGATTAAGTACATTGTATGAAGTAAGTTGCCCGGAACTGGATTTTATTGTAAAAGAATGCAAAAAAGAAGATTCCATTTTGGGAGCAAGGATGATGGGCGGAGGATTTGGCGGTTGTGTGATTGCTATCATTGAATCAAATAAAATTGAAAAAATTACCCAAACAATCGGGCAGGCATATTTTGAGGTATTTGGTATTGAAATGAAGGTATATATTACTAAAATAAAAAATGGAACTTCCGGGATTATTGAAAATAAACAGAACTAATGAAAAAAATTTTGGTTACAGGTGGATGCGGATATATAGGCTCGCATACTATTATTGATTTACTGGAAAACGGGTTTGATGTTATTTCTGTGGATGATAATTCACGATCCACTACCTATGCAATGAAGGCAATTGAAAAGCTGACTGGAAAAAAGATCAAAAATTACACTATTGACCTTATAAATATTGATGCGACACGTAATGTTTTTTCAGAAAACAGTGATATTACCGGCATCATACATTTTGCAGCATTTAAAGCAGTAGGGGAATCCTGCCAAATTCCAATGATCTATTATGAAAACAATTTGTTTTCACTTGTTAACCTGCTTAAATGTGTTAAAGAGTTTAAAGTGCCGCATTTTGTATTTTCTTCTTCCTGTACGGTATATGGGAATCCCGATTCTATACCTGTTACAGAACAGTTTCCGGTAAAAAAGGCTGAAAGCCCTTATGGGGCCACCAAACAAATGGCAGAAACTATTATTCAGGATTTTTCAAAAGTGGAAACTACTTCCTCTATTCTATTGCGTTATTTTAATCCGGTTGGAGCTCATCCGAGCATTCTTTTAGGAGAGGTTCCACTGGGTAAACCGATGAACCTTGTACCCGCCATTACGCAAACTGCAATTGGCAAGTTACCAAAAATGTATGTTTGGGGAACTGATTACCCCACACGTGATGGCAGTTGTATCCGTGATTATATTCATGTTTGCGATATTGCCAATGCGCATACACTAGCCCTTCAGTACCTGATTGAGCAAAGAAATACCACCAACTGTGATATCTTTAATTTAGGAACCGGGGATGGCGTTTCTGTTCTAGAAGCTATTAACACTTTTGAAACGGTAAGTGGGGTAAAACTGAATTATGAAAAAGGCCCTAGGCGAGCTGGAGATGTTGTGGCTATTTATGCCAATAATGACCTTGCGGTGAAAGTTCTTGGTTGGAAAATAAAATACGGACTGACAGAAATGATGGATACAGCATGGAAATGGGAAATGAAAATCTTTGGTAAAAATTGGATTAACTAATCAATAAATCATAGTAAAGTGGTTTTTAAAAAGGCAAATATCCTGCTGTGTATCATTTATATACTAAGTGCCTTAACCTTTGTTCAGGCTAAACAATTATCTACAACTTCTAATTCAAGAAATACAGTAACAGCAGACAGCACAAGGGATACCTGCAGTGCATACCTTTTTGTTTATTTTACCGGAAATCAGAAACAAGAGGAACAACTCAGATTTGCACTGAGCAGGGACGGATACAATTTCAAAGCTTTTAACCAGGACAAACCTGTTATCAGCTCGGATAAAATAAGTCTAAGCGGTGGTGTCCGTGACCCGCATATTTTGCGATGTGAAGATGGAAAAACATTTTATATGGTAGCCACCGATATGGTTAGTGGTAAAGGATGGAATTCCAACCGGGGAATGGTGCTTCTGAAATCTACTGATCTGGTAAACTGGACTTCAACAGCTATTCAGATTCCCAGTGTTTTCCCAAAAGAATTTGGGGATGTGATACGTGTTTGGGCCCCGCAAACCATTTACGACCCCTCCGTGAATAAATATATGGTTTACTTTTCTATGTTAAAAAGCGGCGAAGGCGAATACGATAAAATATACTATAGTTATGCCAACAAAGATTTTACAGCCCTTGAAACTACTCCTAAACAGTTGTTTTACAATCCGAATAAAACAGCCTGCATTGATGGAGACATTGTTCAAACGTTTGGCCAGTATCATTTATTTTACAAAACCGAGGGAACAGAGAATGGAATCAGAAAAGCTGTTTCGGACAAACTTACAGGCGAATGGAAAATAGTGGATGGTTTAATGCAACAAACAAGCAATCCGGTAGAAGGATCAGGAGTTTTTAAACTTAACAATTCCGATGATTGGATTTTAATGTATGATATGTATACAAGCGGACGGTATCAGTTTACAAAAAGCCGGGATCTGGAACACTTTAAAGTAATTGATACTGATGTGACTATGGATTTTCATCCACGCCATGGAACTGTGTTACCTATTACTGCAAAAGAAGCTGACCGGCTTACCAGTAATTGGATTACAGCTTATGATGTTTTTGAATCGGCCAACTCAAAAGAGTTGAGAAAAATTAATATTGTAGTGGATACAATCGCGAAAAAGGTTTGTTTACCTGTTGCAGGTTCCACTAATTTAAGTTCGTTTAATCCCGGGTTCAGCCACATTACGGGAGTAAGCATTGAACCAGATAAGGCTGTTGATTTTAGTAATGGAGCTGTCAAATTTACAGTGCAAATTGCAGGAAAGAAACCCGAAACCTATAAGGTTGAAGCGGTAAAAAACCATAATCCGGTGTTGAATGGTTTTTATGCCGACCCTGAAATTCTTTATTCAGAAAAAACAAAGAAATTCTATATCTATCCTACCAGCGATGGCTTTACCAATTGGTCTGGAAACTATTTCAAATGTTTTTCGTCTGATAATTTAGTGAATTGGGCCGACGAAGGTGTGATTATTCAATTGGGTAAAGATGTAACCTGGGCAAACCGTAATGCATGGGCGCCATGTATTATCGAAAAGAAAACAAATGGAACATATAAATACTACTATTATTTCACAGCAGCACAAAAAATTGGTGTAGCTGTTTCCGATAATCCAACGGGGCCATTTGTTGATTCGGGCAAACCGCTTATAGACAAAAGGCCTGAAGGCGTAAAAGGAGGGCAGAATATAGATCCGGATGTATTTGAAGACCCGAAAACCGGGAAATGCTATTTGTATTGGGGAAATGGGTTTATGGCTGGTGCTGCATTAAACGGGGATATGGTTTCCATCAAACAGGAAACATTGACTATCCTGAAAACCGACAGTACATTCAGGGAGGGAACATATGTGTTTTACCGCAACGGTATTTACTACTTTATGTGGTCTGAAGGGGATACCCGCAGCGAAAATTACCGGGTAAGATACGCTATGTCTGATTCTCCGCTAGGTGCGTTCACAATTCCTGAAAATAATCTCGTTATTGCCAAAGATGAAGCAGCTGGTATTTACGGTACAGGGCATAACTCAGTATTACAGATACCCGGGAAGGATGAATGGTATATTGTGTATCACCGTTTCAATTATCCCAAAGGAATCACTCAGGGTGATGCAGCAGGCTTTAACCGTGAAGTATGTATTGATAAAATGGAATTTAATACTGACGGTTCAATAAAGCGGGTACAACCTACACATAAAGGAGTTAATGCTGTAAAACCAAAGTAAAAATATATGAAAAATCGCTTGCTACTTTTTGGTGCGCTGTATCTTGGCTGTTTTTTAGCTGCACATGCGCAATCCTTCCACAACTGGGCAGCCACACCACCAATGGGATGGAACAGCTGGGACTGTTACGGACCAACCGTTACCGAAACAGAAGTTAAAGCGAATGCCGATTATATGGCAGCTCATTTAAAGCAATATGGCTGGAATTATATTGTGGTAGATATCCGATGGTATGTTGGAAACGACAAAGCACATGGATATAATGAAAATAATGCCAATTTATCAATAGACGGGTTTGGCAGGTTTACCCCTGCCATCAACCGGTTTCCTTCTGCTGCTGATGGGAAAGGTTTTAAATCATTGGCAGATTATATACACAGCAAAGGACTGAAATTTGGTATTCATATCATGCGGGGTATTCCTGTAGAAGCAGTAAAACGTAACCTCCCTATATTGGGGAGCATGGCTACCGCAAGAGATATTTACTCCGATTCTATACAGTGTAGTTGGCTGAAGGATATGTATACCATTTTAGCCGATAAAGAAGGTGCACAGGCGTATTATAATTCCATCGTACAATTGTATGCAGCCTGGGGCGTAGATTTTATCAAATGCGATGATTTGTCCAGGCCTTATCATGCAGCAGAAATTGAAATGCTGCGGAAGGCCATTGATCTTACAGGGCGGCATATTGTTTTAAGTATGTCTCCGGGTGAAACGCCTGTGGCAAATGTTGGCCATGTGCAGTATCATGCCAATATGTGGCGCATTGTTGATGATTTTTGGGATAACTGGGCTGAGCTGAAAGATCATTTTACTGTTTTTGAAAGATGGAACCCTTACAGGCAAAATGGTGCATGGCCCGATGGAGATATGCTGCCGTTAGGCCACATTGGCATCAGGGCAGAAAGAGGTGATAACCGAATGAGTTTATTTACGAAAGATGAACAATGTACTTTAATGACTTTATGGTGTATTTTCCGCTCACCCCTGATGTTTGGTGGTGATTTAAGTTCAATAGACAGTTCTACACTGGCATTGATTACCAATAAAGTAGTTTTAAGGGTGCAGCAAAACAGTAAGAACAATAAATTACTGTTTCATAAAAATGACCTGATTGCCTGGACAGCAGAAGATGCTTCTAAGAAAGGGGTTTTCTACTTAGCCGTTTTTAATGCACAGGATAAACCCGCAACAGAGGGTACACAAAACCTTCAGGTACCGGTTTTGTTAAGTGAACTGGGCATAAGTGGTGCCTGTATTATAAAAGACCTCTGGACAGGAAAAGTATTGGAACAGGTTACAACATTATTCTCCCCATCTATAAATTATCATGGTGCAGGGTTATACAGGATTACTGCAGAACCAAAATAGTTGATAAAATGAACATAAAAACAATAGCTATTTTAATGGTGATTACATGAGCCTCCTTAACCGTAATGGGTCAAAATAGTAAAGATCCAAAATTTTAAAAACCGCTTTTATTAAAGCACCAGAAAAGATTGTTGACTTCATTTTGAACATGATCATCTTATATAAAAATCAGAATATAAATGAAATGTAATTGAAGCTTACAAATGAGGATATAATGTCAAAAGAGCAACTTGAGGTGGCTTTTGATAAAAGAAATTTTAAAATGGTTGACCGATTAATACAATTGATGAACGAGCAACCCATTTTTTGTGCTGTTGGCGCAGGGCATTTAACAGGGGAAAACGGGTTGGAAACAAACAGCTGAGGGTTTGAGAATAGTCAAACCGGATTCTAAGCGTCGTAATTATGCTTTCGCATTTAAAATAGAAAGGTTGAAATTAGGGTAACAATATAAATAAGTGGGTTAAGTTTCAAATTTGGTGATATAATTTTGGTGAAAGGCTGGAGTAGTTGTAATACCTAATGCCATGTTCTTCAAAAAAAGGAATGAACCTAAAATGAAAAATATAATTTATTTCATATTGACTGCAATTTCCATGCATCTTTCGGCACAACAGTTATCCGTATATGATCTGCGTTGCGGAAATACCAAAAACCCGAAGGGGATTCAATCAACTCCTGAATTAAGCTGGAAACTCAAGTCCGGACTGCGCAATATAAATCAGCATGCTTATTCCATTATTGTAGCAGACAAGCCAGATCTTATTCGAAAAAATATTGGCAATATCTGGTCATCAGGAAAAATTAATTCATCAGCTTCTATTTTTGTTATTTATAAAGGCCCTGCATTACAACCTGCAAAAACTTATTACTGGAAAGTTAAGGTTTGGGATAACCAAGGGCATACAACTAACTGGAGCCCCACAGCAAATTGGCAAACAGGGTTGTTTACAAGTGCAAACTGGCAGAATGCCGAATGGATTGCCCTGCAGCAATTGCCTGATAGTTCCCGAATTCTGCCTTCATTAAATTCAGATGAAAGGAAACTGAACAAAGACGAAATTTTGCCGCTGCTCAGAAAAGGGTTTGGCCTGAACAGGAGTATTAAAAAGGCTACTATATTTATTGCTGGACTTGGTCATTTTGAATTACATATTAATGGGAAAAAGATTGGGGATCACTTTTTAGATGCAGGATGGGTAGATTATTCGAAAGAGGCTTTATATGAAACTTTTGATGTGACGAATGATTTGGTAAAGGGAGATAATGCCCTTGGAGTAATGTTGGGCAATGGATTTTATTTTATTCCTGCAGAGCGTTATCATAAATTGAAAACTGCCTATGGATATCCCAAAATGATTTGCCGGTTATTAATTGAATACCAGGATGGCACTTTGGAAAATATTGTTAGTGACCAAAGCTGGAAAGCGGATACAAGCCCGGTAACTTACAGCTCGATTTATGGAGGAGAAGATTATAATGCAAATCTTGAACAAAGAGGATGGGATAAAAGTGGTTTTAATGACGACCGGTGGAAAGCTGTATTGATAACATCTGGTCCTGGTTTGTTGTATGCAGAAATGCAGGAACCCGTTAAAGTATTTGACCATTTTAAACCAAAATATGTTCATGAACTAAAGCCAGGTATAAAGGTTTATAATTTTGGCCAGAATGCATCTGCCATATTTACAATTAGTGTAAAAGGGAATACTGGTGATACAATTCGTTTGATTCCTGCAGAACTACTGAATACCGACGGGTCTGTCAATCAGAAAGCAACCGGCTCTCCTTATTATTTCAGTTATATTTTAAAAGGGGCAGGAATGGAAAAATGGGAACCCCGTTTTGCCTATTATGGGTTTAGGTTTATACAAACAGAATTACATCCTGTTCATGAAAGTTCCAATACAGAAATTTTTTCTCTGGAAATGAAACATATCCGTAATGCAGCGTATGATGCGGGTACTTTCAGTTGCTCTGAGCCTTTGTTTAACCGGATTGACACCTTAATAAAATGGGCTGTAAAAAGTAATATGATGAGTGTTTTTACTGATTGTCCCCACAGGGAAAGATTAGGTTGGCTTGAAGAAACACATTTAATGGGAAGTTCAGTAAAATACAATTTTGATATTCTGACACTATGCAGAAAAGTGATTCATGATATGAAAAATGCAGCAACCGCTGATGGGCTCATTCCAGCAATAGCACCTGAATTTGCAGTTTTTAATGAGCCTTTCAGAGATTCACCGGAATGGGGCAGTGCCTGTATACTACTTCCCTGGTATGTATACCAATGGTATGGGGATAAACAGGTATTAAATGAAAATTATGATATGATGCAGCATTATGTTGCATATCTGAAGAGAAAGTCATTACATAATATTTTAGCGTATGGGTTGAGTGACTGGTATGATATCGGACCTGAAAAATCGGGATTTGCACAGATGACACCGATGGGATTGACAGCTACTGCTATTTATTATTACGATGTAACCATTCTCTCAAATATTGCAGGAGTACTTGAAAAAAAAGATGACCGGAAGATGTATCTGGAATGGGGTGCAGAAGTAAAAAAAGCATTTAATAGCCAGTTTTTTGATAAGGAAAATATGCAATACGGAACCGGAAGCCAGACTTCTAATTCAATGGCCGTTTATATGGGACTGGTTAACCCTGAAGATAAAAGTATGGTAGTGGATAATATTGTAAAAGAACTGGAAAAGAATGATTATAAACTGAGTGCAGGTGATATTGGATTTCGTTATCTGATCAGGGTATTGGACCAGGATGGCAGAAGTGAGGTGATTTATAAAATGAACAACAGGGACGATGTGCCCGGATATGGGTATCAGTTGAAACATGGTGCAACAGCTTTGACAGAATCCTGGCAAGCCTATGCTTCTGTTTCGAACAATCATTTTATGCTGGGTCATTTAATGGAATGGCTGTATGACGGACTTGCAGGTATTGATCAGGAAGCGGGAAGTGTTGGTTTTAAAACCATAAAGATAAGGCCTGAGATAGTTGGGAATATTCATCAGGTACAGGGAACTTATCTGTCACCTTATGGAACCATTGCAACAGAATGGAATAAAATTGGAATGTTATTTACGCTACAGGTGAAGATTCCTCCTAATACTACAGCAGTTGTATACCTGCCTGCCAGTAATATTGATGAGATCAGAGAATCAGCTGTTAAGTGGAAAGGAAAAGTTATTTATCAAAATGGTAAGGCAATTATAAAGGTTGGATCAGGTGTGTATAATTTTTCTGTTTCGTATAAAAACTAAAGATGAAAAAATTAGTATTATTGTCTTTGTAAAAATTGGATTATTCGGCATATTTATAAAGTAATTGTTTCTATATCCCTGCTGGAAACAATTTCCGGCTGTATTTCAATTTTATCAGGGCGGTTACCATATTGATCGTAGATTATAATGGTGTTTTTACCATCCTTTAACCAACACTCCGGAATATACAAGCTATTAATCGGCACTCTCTCAGGATAACCACCAATATTATGCCCGTTAACAAAGATGAACCCGTGACTTAAGCCTTCAAATGTAACCCGCCACATAGGGTGTTTTTGCACCGAATTCCTGTTGATTATAAAAGTATTTTTAAAGAAATATGGGCGGTCAAAGTGATCGGTTGCATTCATAGCCACCCATCCTTCCGTAGTATTCATATCTCCCGGTCCTCCTTTCATCCGCCATCCCGTAACAGGCAGGTCGTCCCGGTATATGATCTCTACCGGTCCCATAAGACCTGGAACTACCCTGTTCCTGTTTCCCCAGTTAACAGCCTTGCTCTCTACAAAAGCAGTAACTGTAACAGGGCTGTTCGGTTTGCCCAGGTTATCATAAGGCACTATCAATGGCATATTTCTTTGTGTTTGCCTGGCAACTTCTTTGCCATTTATAAACACAACTCCCTTTTCAGCAATACCCCTGAAAGTAAAGAAACGCGGTATTCTGCCATCTGTTAAAGGCACCTGAGCCTGGTACCATATGTATCCGTTTTTTTGAGCAGCATTCATGGCACCAACTTTGAAAAACGTCGCGTTTTCAAATGCAGGGATAGTAAGCTGATCATTTTCCCTGTAGTTTTCCGCTGTAACCATTTTCCAATCTTTAACATAAGCTGTTGGCCCGCGATGAAGGATAATATCTCCGGCAATGCCTTTTACATCAATATCCTGCAGGTTACCAATATAATTGTACAGTTTATCCCTGCCATCATGTACAGCATAAATGGTCATTTGATGATTACCAGTAGTAAGATCAAATTGAAGTTCGTTTAACTTACCCATGGATACACGCTTATCATCTATAAATACAATGAACCGGTTACCTCCTTTATTAATATTCAATTTGTAAGTCCCGGCAGTTTGAACATTGATATTTGTGCGGTACCATGCATTGGCAGTAATATCATCATCAGCACCCATTTCCAGTCCCTTTTCGCTTTTTTTCCAACTGCTGTCGTTAAAATTAACTTTCGCTGCTAATGATGCATTTTTAGCCTTCCAGTTTCCTGTAAACTTACTTTGTGGGTTAGTTTCTGCAGTTACTTTTGTTATACTTGTCATCTTGCTGCCATTATCTGTATACAGCCAGGTTGGGTAGAGGTCTTTTTGTTTCCAAAAATGCTCAGAAGTTAATTTAACCTTTCCATTTGCAACCTTGTGAGCTTCAGCAACGTATTCAGGCCCTATAACAACATAGTTTTTGTTTTGATCATCAACAAGCCAGGTACGGTCGGCCAATGCTGTATTTACTGCAATGATTCGTATTGTTTTAGTGCCGCATCTGAAAGAATAGGTTAATGGTTGGTTCTCATCAAAATCAACATGGATCAACAGCTTATTTCCATTAATAGTAATCAGTTTTGATCCGGCCACAATTAGGGGTTTGGTTTTAGCCGTTAATTGTATATCAGCCGGGGAACCTGCAGGCCCATAAATTACCATTGTTGTGGTATTGCCCTGATGGCTAATTCCCAATATACGTGTTAAAGCCCAGTTAAGGGTAATACTGTTGGTGAGTTTAAAATTATGGACTACGGGTAATATTTCGCCAGCCCCTAAAGTAAGTTTGGAAGATATTCCATCAACAGAGAGAGAAAGATTTGAACTGCCGGTGGATTGATGGTCAAAAAAAACAATATCTCCGCTATTGCTATGCCTTGATGTAACAATAATGGCGGTATCCTGTACTAAGCTTTTATAAGCATCGCTGTTAACACTGTTCTCCAGGATATCCTTAAAACCTCTTGCAAACAGGGCATTTCGTTTAAACTGGTAATATATTGGTCGCAGGTCGCCTGTTTGGCCTACAGCTGCACCGTAATCATATGACGCAGCATCCTCGTGGCTATTGCTATAGTCAAAATTAGTACCACCGTGTGCCATGTAATAATTATAGCCATTACCGCCATGCGCAATGATCTTCCAGGTGCGCCTGCCGTAAGTGTCAGCGTCTATTTGTGTAGAACCGTAAAGATTATACCATACGCTCCAAAACTCTGTTGTAAACCATGGATTTGGCCTGTTGGGCTCATCTAGGGAAGTTTTATTGGAACCAGCAGGATCATTACCATGATTAAGGCCGCTAAAGAAATAAGGTACTTTTATTCCCAGTGATAAAGCTTTTTCCTGTAAGTGCTTAAAATAAGCATTCGGGATATTGGTACCCCAGCTTGAAGGATGCTCATTCTCTAACTGTACAAGTACAACAGCACCTCCTTTATTAATTTGGTTATTACTTATTATAGGCATTAGTTTATCAAAAAAGCGATCCATGTATTTCATAAACTCGGCGTTTGGCGAACGCACAATCATATTTTCTTTAAAACGTAACCATATGGGATAGCCACCACTATCCCATTCGGCGCAATAATATGGCCCCACCCGGGCAATAACATACATGCCCAACTGCTTAACTGTCTTTAAAAATGCATTCAGGTCATGGCCGCCACTAAAATTAAACTGCCCTTCATGCGGCTCATGAAAATTCCAGAATGTATAGATCTCCACACAATTAAAACCTGCGCGCTTTAACCGCAGTAACCTGTCATACCATAATTGATGCGGGATGCGGGCATATTCCATTCCTGCTGATACTAGGAACGTACGCTTGCCATTGATCAAAAATCCTTTAGCGTCATAATCAATGTTTTTCCTTACTTCCGGTGCAGCAGGGAACATATAGTCATTTATCTGGGCCAACATCGCTTGCGTACCAGCAAGACAAATTATGGTTAGTGTTGCGCACATGCCAATGCGGGAGATCTGCTTCTTCAATCCAACAAATACCTGATTTGCTTTTTTAATAAACTTCATCTTAATTATTTTAATGATCACTTATCATTATTGTCCGACTAAAGCGGGATATCTCGTCTTAAAACCTCTGACCAATTCATCACTGTTTTTAAAGAAAATTAATTAATGGCAGATCAAAACTATTGTATTAAATGCGCCAGGAGGGGGGGCTATATATTAAAAAAAAGGGGGTAATTTGTGCTAACCCAAGAGAAATTAAGGGATATTCTCCTTTTCTTTTTTCATTTGCAGTTGACAAAGTGTTTTTAGCATCCCCTTTATAGATGATAAAGTGATATAATTTATTGGCTTTCGCTAGCTAGCATAATAAAATATAAAATAATATTTAAGCATATGTAAATTGGCAAAAGACCATACAGAAATATTGGAGTCAACAATTAAATTGATTTGCTTTATAAACATTGTGTAGGTCATTAGTGGAATTATCGTATTGAGCGTGTATTTATTTAATTTTCATCTAAATTGATGAAGAATCAATTTCTCCGAAATTTACATGTTAAGTTCTATAAAACTGGTATTCGTAATTGAAAAACTAGTTTATCAAGAGTATGACTATTTCTTTTTCAACAATAAAAGGAGACGGATTTAAGAGTTAAAATTCTTATTGTTTATTTTCTTGTTTAATAAGTGTAATTGGTACATTTGTGGCATTGCCATTTTATATGAATATTATATGTAAAACTGTTTTTAAAAAACTTCATATCATGTTTCCCATTCAATTTAAAAATATCCGGATCCTGATTAGCTTGTTTATACTGGTAACAGCTAATACTGTTTTGAATTCCGGTAGTATCTATGCCCAGTCTATTCATTCTGAAAAATCCGTTCAGAAAAGAATAAGTACAGATTTATTTGGAGTTTTTTTTGAAGATATCAATTATGCAGCAGATGGGGGTTTATATGCGGAATTGGTGCAAAACCGTTCATTTGAATACAGCCCGGCAGACCATACCGGTTGGAACCCTTTTACGGCCTGGGAATATATTACTCCCGGTTATGCATACGGAAATATCAGTGTGGCCAGTAATCAACCGGTACATGAAAATAATCCGCATTATGTGGTATTAACCATTGAAGAACCTGCCAAAGAAGGCGTTGGACTTAAAAATGCAGGTTTTAATGGTATTCCGCTTATATCCGGCGATACGTATTTATTCTCCATATATATCCGGCAGCTTGCGGGGGCAGCTATCCCGGTTACCATACAACTGACCGGCAGGGACGGCAAAGTAAATGCTGAAACAAAGATTGTAACTGACAGTGACCAGTGGAAAAAATATACAGCGGTTTTGAAAGCAGGAGCCACCGATGATAGTGCCAGCCTGGTGATTATTGCCAAAGCGAAAGGGGTGATTGCGCTGGATGAAGTTTCTTTGTTTCCGCAAAACACTTATAAAAATGAACCCAATGGCTTACGAAATGATATTGCAGGTACTATAGCAGCAATTAAGCCCCGTTTTATACGGTTTCCCGGGGGATGCCTGGTACATGGGGATGGATTGGGAAATATGTACCGTTGGAAAAATACCATCGGGCCGGTGGAACAGCGTCTACAGCAAAAAAATATCTGGGGTTACCATCAGTCTGTTGGACTGGGATTTTTTGAATATTTCCGTTTTTGTGAAGATATCGGTGCTGAACCCCTGCCGGTATTACCGGCAGCAGTCTGTTGCCAGAATTCAGGCGGTTCCTGGCGTATAGGTGGAACCGGGCAACATGGGTTAGCCTTGCAGGAAATGGGTGATTATATTCAGGATGTGCTGGATTTAATTGAATATGCCAATGGGCCGGCCAATTCAGTTTGGGGAGCCAAAAGGGCAGCAGCAGGGCATCCTTTACCATTTAACCTGAAGTATATTGGCATTGGAAATGAAGACCAGCAATCCGATACATTCAGGGAAAGATTTAAACTGATTCAGGAGGCAGTAAAACAGCATTATCCTGCTATTAATGTGGTAGGTACGGTAGGCTGGTCGCCCGATGGAACCGAATTTACCCAGGGCTGGCAATTTGGTAAACAGCAAAAAGTGGAAATCCTGGATGAACATTATTATATGAATCCTGATTGGTTTTTACGCAATCAGCACCGGTATGACCAGTATGACCGTTCCGGGCCAAAAGTTTATATTGGGGAATATGCATCCAGAGGCAATACTTTATACAATGCCTTGTGTGAAGCAGCTTATATGACTTCCATTGAAAAGAACGGGGATATTGTTCAACTGGCATCTTATGCTCCATTGCTTGCCAGGAAGGGCAATACACAGTGGAATCCCAATCTGATTTATTTTGATCAAACCAATGTCTATCCGACTATTAACTATTATGTGCAGCAATTATTTGGGAATAATTCAGGAAACAGGTATTACAGCCATATTGTTACCGGACTGAATGATTCCAGTATTGCAGCTTCCTGTGTAACAGACAGCCTTACCGGTGATCTGATTCTGAAAATAGTGAATGTGGAGGATACCCTGCATATGGTTCATGTTAACCTTGCTGCTTTCAGGAATCTTGAAAAAAATGCAGTGGTTACTGTACTATCGGGAAGGCCACAAACCATTAACAATGTAACTGGGGTTACTAATATAGTACCGGTTGTAACTGCCATACAAACAACAAAAACATTCGACTGGAATCTTCCACCTTATTCCTTTACCATATTGCGATGGAAACAAAAATCCAAGCAGTAGTATTGGTGGATCAAATTGGTCATTCTAAAAAGAAAAACAACAGGTTTAAATGGCAAGTTTGTTATAAAAGATTTGCTGCAATAAGCCTTTCATACAGTGTTTCAAAACTAAAAAAGATATCTGCTCCTGCTGATTCCAGTTCAGGAGCAGTATGTTTATTGCCAAAGCCAAATACTTTAAAGCCACCGGTTTTAGCAGCTATTACCCCGGGTTTACTGTCTTCTATAATGATGCATTCATTTACTGCAAATCCCATTTCCTTTGCGGCATGTAAATAAATATCCGGTTCAGGTTTCCAACTATTGATCTGGTAGGAGCTGAAAATATGGTTCTCAAATTTATCCAGTAATCCAACCAGTGATAAGTTAAGTTTTATTTTTTCAACGGGTCCGCTGGAAGCTACACAAAATGGTATTTTCAGTAAGCTGATAAATTCTGTAATACCTTCTACTGGTTGTAATTCATTTCTGAAGGCAGTAAAACTAAGCCTCCGGTATTCTTTTTCAAAATCTGCCGGTAATGGCTTTTTTAACAGGGTCTCCAAAACCCGGAAACAGTCTTTTAAAGCCATTCCCCTGAAAGTATGGATCGACTCTTCTACATTTAAATAAAGGCCAGATTGTTCCACCATTGATATGAGTACCTGAATACCAATTGCTTCGCTATCCACCAAAACGCCATCACAATCAAATATGACACATTTTATTTTATCCATTTTGACTTTTATAAAAATAAAAGTACTGAACCAGAGCGATAATCCGGGAGTTTAAAAAAATAAGTGTACATGATACAATTATTTAAAAAACAATATTATATTAGCAGGTAAATATTATTTTTTAATTGTGCCATATTAAAATAGTTTATGAAATTTAAATTACTTGCCAGCATTTTGTTTTGCAGCATATTGAGTGTTTCCGGACAGCCCTCTGCCAGATTGGTCATTAACGGATATGATCCGAAAACCATTATCAGTAAACATATTTACGGACAGTTTTCTGAACATCTGGGCCGTTGTATTTATGACGGTTTTTGGGTGAATGACAGTATGAATACGCCCAAAAAAGACAGGATACGGTTAGATGTGGTGGAAGCCCTGAAAAAAATAAAGATCCCTAACCTGAGATGGCCTGGTGGATGTTTTGCTGATGAATACCATTGGCGTGATGGAATTGGCCCCCGCAAACAAAGGCCTATGATGATCAATACCAACTGGGGAAATGTAACAGAAGATAACAGTTTTGGTACCCATGAATTTTTAGAACTTTGTTCCTTATTAGGTTGTGAACCCTATATTACCGGCAATGTGGGCAGCGGAACTGTGGAAGAAATGAGCAAATGGATAGAGTACCTGAATTTTGATGGGTTAAGTCCGCTTACCACTTTACGTAAAGAAAATGGAAGGGATAAACCCTGGAATGTAAAATTCTGGGGAGTTGGCAATGAAAGCTGGGGTTGTGGTGGGAATATGACACCTGAATTTTACAGTGACCAGTTTAAAAGGTATGCAGCATTTGCAAAAAATTATCAGAATGCTACATTGCATAAAATTGCGACCGGCCCAAATTCTGAGGATTACAACTGGACCGATGTCATTATGAAGAATATCGGCACCAGAATGTGGGGTTTGTCATTACATTATTATACGGTACCCCGCAATTGGGATGCAAAAGGCTCTGCTACTGGTTTTGACGAGAAGGAATATATTACCACGATGAAGAAATGCCTGAAGATGGAGGAACTGGTTACTAAACATTCCACCATTATGGATAAATATGACCCCTCCGGTAAAGTGGCATTGGTGGTGGACGAGTGGGGTATCTGGACAGATGTAGAACCAGGAACCAATCCTGCTTTTTTATACCAGCAGAACAGTTTAAGGGATGCATTGGTAGCTGCCACCACTTTGAATATTTTTAATAACCATGCTGCAAGGGTAAAAATGGCTAACCTGGCACAGACTGTGAATGTATTGCAATCCTTAATTCTTACTAAGGGAAACCAGATATTACTTACCCCTACCTATTATGTATTTGACCTGTATAAAGTACACCAGGATGCCCATTTATTACCCATACAGATTAACAGCCCCGAGTATATTGAAGGAGATGTGAAAGTGCCGGCAGTAAATGTTTCCGCATCGCAGGATTCGGATGGTGTGGTGCATATTTCACTGGTGAATCTGGATGCCAACAAAAAGATAACTATTACAACTTCATTAGGCGGAATCAGCTGGAAATCAGTAGAAGGACAAATACTCAGTGCCAGCAAGTTTACCGATATCAACAGTTTTGAGCATCCCAATACGGTGGTTCCGGCCAACTTTAAAGCTGCCAAAAAAGAAGGGAATGATTTAATAGTTGAATTGCCTGCATTGTCTGTGGTGGTGCTGACATTAAAATAGAATATATGCGTGATTACCAGTTTTTAAAATGGACAAAATACATTTGTGTACTTATACTCCTATTGGCATTTACGAAAGAAGTTTCTGCACAGACTATTGTTTCCGTATCCAGTCCGGATAAAAAAATTACAGTACACTGTGATATCCCTCACCTGACTTATTCTGTAAATTATCAGCAGGAGCAGGTTTTGAAAGATTCAAAGCTGGGTATCATCAGGGAAGATGCGGATTTTTCAACAAACCTGAAATTAATCAGTATCTCTCAACCAGTTATTGTTACAGATAAATATAGTATCCTGACTTCTAAAAAAAAGAATATTGTATACCATGCTACCAAGCAGGTAATTTATCTGAGTACGGAAACAGGAAAGAAAATGAATATTGTTTTCCAGGTATCAGATGATGGGGTAGCATTCCGGTATGAGTTCCCTGAAAAAACAGCTGATATAAAAAAGATTACAGCTGAAAAAACAAGTTTCCATTTTTCAGCAGCGGCACGTGCCTGGTTACAACCTAAAACCGAAGCACAAAGTGGATGGGAGCATTCCAATCCTTCTTATGAAGCACATTATCAGATGAATATCCCAACCGATTCTGCATCCCCCGGTCAGAATGGTTGGGTATACCCTGCATTGTTTCAGTATCATCATGTTTGGATTCTGCTAACAGAAGCTGCGTTGGGCAGAACTTATTGCGGAACTGCTTTGCAGCAGTTTTCGCCTGATCATGAATACCATATTGGTTTTCCTGAAACTGCGGAAACTATACCTGGAGGCGTTCTGTTTCCTCAATCCAGTTTGCCCTGGAAAACACCCTGGCGTATTATTGTTATTGGCAACTTAAAAACGGTTGCAGAATCTACATTAGGGACTGATTTGGCTTTTCCTGCACGTAAGATGGATACTGCATTTATTAAGCCCGGAAAAGCTTCCTGGAGCTGGATCATGAAAAAAGATGATTCCACTACTTATGCTGTTTCCAAACGTTATATTGATTATGCAGCTGCAATGCACTGGCATTATTGTTTACTGGATGCCAACTGGGATAGTTTAATTGGGTATGATTCTGTTCAAATGTTATCAACTTATGCTGCAGAGAAAAATGTGGGGTTATTACTTTGGTATAATTCTGCCGGTAACTGGAATACCGTTAAATATCATCCTAAAGATAAACTGCTGACGCATGAAAGCCGGGTAAAGGAATTTTCAAGATTGCAGTCCATGGGCATTAAAGGGGTTAAAATTGATTTCTTTGGAGGTGATGGACAATCCTTTATCAATTATTACCAGGACATACTGGAAGATGCAGCTACGTATCATTTACTGGTTAATTTTCATGGTGCCACCTTGCCCAGGGGATGGCAGCGGACTTATCCCAATCTGATGACCACAGAAGCAGTATACGGATATGAGATGATTACTTTTGGCCAGCAAGATGCAGACCAGGAACCTGCGCATGCAGTGATGTGTGCGTTTGCAAGAAATGCATTTGACCCGATGGATTTTACCCCTATGTGTTTGTACCGGATTCCCAGGATCAACAGGGTCACCACACCCGCTTTTGAACTGGCATTGTCTGTTATTTTTTTGTCAGGCATACAGCATTATGCAGAGAGCCCGGAAGGGATGACCCATGTTCAGGAACAGGTACAATCAGTAATCCGTTCGATACCTTCTGTTTGGGAGGAAGTAAGATTTATTGACGGGTTTCCGGGAAAGTATTATGTAGTAGCCAGAAGGTCAGGCAAGACCTGGTATGTTGCCGGGATTAACGGGGAAAATGCTGAAAAGCAACTGGAAATGGATTTGTCATTTTTCCCCAAAAATATATTGGGTAAGCTGTTTACAGATGCGGATACACCCAATACTTTTTCCATACCTAATACTATAGTACAGCCCGGAAAACAAGTGAAAGTTACCATGAAACCCAATGGGGGATTTTTAATACAATTTGAGGAAAAATCCGGCGAATAAATTTCTCCCACATTTATAAGTATGCTAATTAATCAGCTGAATACCTTTCATCTGATTAATTAGCTATTTCATTTTATACAGGCTTTTCATTAATAGGCTTTAACTATTTATATGAAATATATTGTATAATAATTGACATTTATTGAGTGATTTACGAAACTGATTTCGTAAATAAAGTTGCCAGTTTTTATCCATGTTTGCTACATTTTTCTCACTTTAACAGTCTGATTGCTGACCGGTAATTAACTGTTAGGTTTACTGATGCATATGAACATTTATTCCTTCAAACATATGTGCGGGCAGTTGATAGCTGTTAATCAACAATACGGATCTGAATAAATATAAAATTCAAATACTTCAACAATGCTGCTTTCTCCATCTGTTCTGTATAAACACTGTTATAGCAGGTATGCTATTGCTGCTGTTAATGTTTTTACGATGGAACAGATTCATGGATTATTTGCTGCTGCCCAGCGGTATCAGTCGCCTGTTATTGTACAACTCACCCCGGCTGCACGTAATTATGCCCATCCCACTATGTTATTGGCTATGATAAAAGCAGCTGCCACAATTTATCCTGATGTGATTTATTCCATTCATTTAGACCATGGTACCGAGCCACATATCTGGGATGCAATTGCAACTGGTTATACCTCTGTCATGATTGATGCGTCACATGATGATTATGAACAGAATATAGCCCGTACAAAAGCGGTAGTAACAAAAGCACATGAGCAGGGGATTGTTGTGGAGGCAGAATTGGGTGTATTGAGTGGCGTGGAAGATGATTTAAATATAGATGACCAGGATGCCTGGTATACGAATCCATTGCAGGCAAAAGCATTTGTGCACAGTACCGGTTGTGACAGCCTTGCAGTAGCAGTTGGCACCAGTCATGGTGCTTATAAATTCAGTGGTGGACAGGGTTTGCAGTTTCATATACTGAAAAAGATACAGGATGAACTTCCGGGATTTCCACTGGTTTTGCATGGCAGTTCGATGGTAGATAAAAAAGAAGTGGCCCTGATTAACCAGTATGGGGGAAAGTTGAAAAATGATGCTTCCGGCGTTACAATAGATGAACTGCAGCAGTCCATTGAACTGGGGGTTTGTAAAATTAATATTGCAACAGATTTCAGGTTATTGTGGACCAGGGTACACCGCGAATTTTTTGTACAGTCGCCTGAATTATTTGATCCGGTTATTCCCGGTAAAAAGTATATGGATGCATTTGTTGAATTGATGGGAAACCGTTTTGATGTGTTGGGTTCTGCAGGAAAAGCAGAGGAATTGAGCAAAAATTTAAATAACTGATTATATGCATAAAAATGATTTAGATACATTGGTACGGAAGCCCGGACAATATGAGGCCGGAGTGTACCAACGTGTATTGGCAGAAGATGCCGGATGGAAATATCTGAATATGGAAGCAAGGCTGCTGAAGAAAGGGGAAGTGTGGAAAGGGGAAACCGGGAATTTTGAATATGGTATTATTTTGCTGAGTGGCAATTATACAGTGGAAACAGATAAAGGGAATTGGGAAACGAAGAATGGGCGAACCAGTGTATTTCATGGAATTGCCCATACCCTGTACCTGCCCAGGCA
>Ga0364860_10245_pt1 | contig 41163 bp, 37 predicted proteins | sample ExccelAu500001D4_FD_206916 | JGI IMG/M metagenome (GOLD analysis project Ga0364860, IMG submission 206916) | Enriched cells from Trout Bog Lake Hypolimnion, Wisconsin, USA - BchlTB.Aug20.5000.01 .D4 | ecosystem: Environmental > Aquatic > Freshwater > Lake > Hypolimnion/Profundal zone | place: USA...
TTACCCGGGCAATACCGACGAAACCTTTGTCAGCTTTAATGCAGCTTATGCATTGTTTGATAACAATGGAGCGGTAACTACCCCGGCCAGCCTTACCTATAGCGGGGCCTGGATCAGGAACAGGGTTGAGGCCCTTTTACCTGTTGACTATGAGCCGGTACAAAACAAAATAGCAAACCATGCTGATAGTTCGGTATTGAAAAACATCTTTTTAAAATTGAAAACATATTCAGATAGTCATTTAAGCGAAAAAGTTTACCTGCATCTGGACAGCCCCTGGTATAACGAGGGCGATACCATTTGGTATAAAGCATATACGGTTGTCGGGCAAAATCACCAGTTATCCGCTTTGAGCGGGGTTTTGTATGTGGAACTCATCAGCCCTAAAGATTCGGTGGTATCGCGGCAGATCTTGCATTTAACGTCAGGCGCCGCCTGGGGCGATATTGTGTTAACCGGGGCCATCAGGCAGGGCGACTACCGGCTCCGCGCCTATACCAACTGGATGCGCAATGCAGGGCCGGAATATTTTTTTAATGAAAAGATCCATATCGGCGGGTACGATGCCCCTCCACCTGTTAAACAAATCGCACAGGCAAATCCCGACGTGCAGTTCTTCCCGGAAGGCGGTGAACTGGTAAATGGACTGCGGTCAAAAATAGCTGTAAAGGCTGTAAATCGAAACGGGCTTGGCCAGGATATAAAAGGAACAATAGAAGATAATGAAGGCAACGTGATCGTTGATTTTGCTACACAACACCTGGGCATGGGTGCATTCGCTTTTAACCCGCAAAGCGGCAAAACCTACAAGGCCAGGATAAAAACCGGCATCGGCGAAACCGCTTTTGAAGTTGATTTGCTCAAAGCAAAAGAAGCAGGTTTTACTTTGGGCATCAATAACAGCCGGCCCGACAGTATTTTTTTAAAGGTAGCTGCTAACGAGGCTTTGTTTCAGCAAAAACAGCACAGCGCTTTTTATGTGATCGCCCAAACCGGCGGCAAAGTTTATTATACTGCAAAAAGCACACTGGAAGATATGGTATTCACCGCCGCTATTGATAAAAAACGATTCCCATCGGGCATTGTGCAGTTCACTTTGTTTTCGGAAAGCGGCGAGCCTTTAAATGAGCGTTCAGCTTTTATTCAGAATAACGATACGTTGCAATTAAAAATAAACAACCCGGTTAAAACTTTTACCACCGGGCAAAAAGTAACCTTTGACCTTGACGTAAAAAACCCAACGGGAAAGCCGGTGATGGGCGCTTTTTCGGCAGCGGTAACCAACGAAAGTATGTTGCTGGGCGATGAAGCCTCTGATAATAATATATTCAGCAGCCTGTTGCTCAGTTCGGACCTGAAAGGCTATGTGGAAAAGCCAGGCTATTATTTCACCAATGCCAATGACCAAACAAATGCCGACCTGGATGTGCTGATGCTCACCCAGGGATACCAGCGTTTTGAATGGAAGCCCATTTTAAATAACACACCACCACAGATCACTTACCAACCCGAAACTTCGCTGGAACTGGCCGGTAGTATCAACACCTATTCGGGCAAGCCGGTACCCCATGCCAAAATCTCGCTGATCGCCGCTAAAGATAATTTTTTAACGGATACCGTGACGGATGCGGATGGCAATTTCATATTCAAAAATCTTGATTTGCCTGATTCTGCAAAAGTGCTGCTGAGCGCTAAAAAGATCAATAACAACAATAATGTAAACATCAGTATTAATAAACAGGCTTACCCGCCGGTTATTAAGGAAAAACAGTCAGCTTATGTTGACGCGATCACTGCTGAACTACCGGTGACAACAAAGCCGGACAGTGTTCAAAAACGGATGCAGCAAATTACAGATCTCCGCAATAGGCGTATGCTGAAGGAGGTTACAATTAAGGGTCATAAAATATATAAACGTGAGGATCCTGACCTTACCTATTCAACCAACATGAACGGCCCCGGCCACGCGGATCAAATTATAATGCAGGACGACCTGGATGGATGTGTTACGCTTACCGATTGTTTGACAGGAAAGCTCCGTGGAATAGATATTAAGGGCGGGAAAGCTATTAATTTACGTACGCATGGAATGCATCAAAGCCCCATTATGTCTGTGTCAATTGACGGTGCTATAAGTAAAGATATTAATTTAGACGATATCAACCCTAACATTATTCATAGTATAGAAGTTTTATCAAGCGTTTCCACCTATTCAGTTTATGGCATCGATATCGGTGGCGGCGTGTTAGTAATAACCACCAAACATGGTAAAGATTATGTGTCCAAAGACCAGGCTCCGGGTACGCTTATTTATAACTTCAGAGGTTTTTACAAAGCGCATGAATTTTATTCGCCAAAATATGATAAACCGCAAAGCAACACCTTGGCGTCCGATTTGCGCGGTACCATTTACTGGAACCCCAATATCATTACCGGTACGGATGGCAAGGCTACCTTAAACTATTATAATGGAGGCACCAAAGGTACCTACCGGGTAGTAATAGAAGGCATTGATGATGAGGGCAACCTGGGTAGGTTGGTTTACCGGTATAAATTGGAGTAATTCATTGTAATGGCAGTGTATAGTCTTCAATATCCGGCATAGTGATAAAGGAATTAATGACCTGAATAACAGCGTTATGTTTGCAATATGCTTAGCATCGGCTGCACTCAACCACCTTTCACAATATGATCGGTAATCAGCTTTGTCGCCCCGGTATGCTCCTCCACATAAACTTGTATTTTTTTGGAGGTCGCATTATAAAATGCCTCATCACTTATTAAGGTATCAGCAATACCTTTTAACTGCATTTGGTTGCTGATGCTAAAACCAGCTCTTAACGCCACCAGGTCATGGGCTTCTTTAAACTTTGCATAATTTGGCCCGAAAATAACCGGCAGGCCAAAAGCCGCCGCTTCAAGCGTGTTGTGGATCCCGGCGCCAAAACCACCGCCAATGAAAGCAATGTCTCCGTATTGATACAGGGATGATAACATGCCTATATTGTCGATGATGAGCGTTTGCTGAGTGCCGGAAAGTGAATGCTGAGTGCTGAGTTGCGAATACCTTATGGATGAATTTGGAGGTAATAGGTCGGTCAGTTTATATATTTTTTCTTCACCAATCTCGTGCGGGGCGAAAATAAATTTCCAGTCAGGGTATTCCGTGGTGAGGTCGGCCACTAACTTTTCGTCTTCGGGCCAGGTGCTGCCGGCAATAAAAACTTTATGCCCGCTGCAAAACTCTGCTACAACAGGAACCGGTTTAGGCTGCTTCGCATTGGCCCAAACCCTGTCGAAACGGGTATCGCCGCTGATGGCTGCATTATTGAGCCCTATGCCCTGCAGTAGTTGTTTTGAGCGTTCATCCTGCACAAAAAAATAGCTTACAAAGCTTAAAATCTTACGGTGCAAACTGCCATACCATCTGAAAAATATTTGCCCCGGCCGGAAGATCCCCGAAATTATATAAACCGGTATATCGCGGCGGTGGGCTTCGTTAAAAAAATGATACCAGTATTCGTACTTGGTAAATATGGCCATTTTGGGTTTTATGGCGTCAATAAATTCCCTGGCATTTTTGGCTGTGTCGAGCGGAAGATAATAAACAAAGTCGGCCAGCGTCGTGTTCTTTCTTACCTCGTATCCCGAAGGTGAAAAAAAGGTGATAACGATTTTATTTTCAGGATAAATGCGGCGCATTTCCTCTAAAACAGGACGCCCCTGTTCAAATTCACCAAGTGAAGCAAAATGAAACCAAATACTATCATTACAACGTATAAATGCGTACCTTTTACGACCGTTTAACCATAGCCTGGCCTTTTTATTTAAAAGTGAAGCAAGCCAAATAGTTACAAAATATAATCGGACTCCGATATTGTAGAATAAAAGCATTTTAATAATGAATTGTTACCTTCGCAGTGCATAAATGTAATACAATAAAATTAACGTGGCGGCCGGAGTTCAAAAGCGCATTTATAAAAAAAACAAATTAACTAAAATAAATTCATGAAAATTGCAGTAGTAGGAACAGGATACGTTGGTTTGGTAACCGGCACCTGTTTGGCAGAAACCGGCAACCAGGTAATATGCGTAGATATAAATGAGCAAAAAGTAAAAATGATGCAGGAAGGCCAGCTTCCAATCTACGAGCCGGGACTTGAATTGCTTTTTTATCGAAATATTGTTCAGAAGCGCTTACATTTTACCTCGAACCTGGCCGAAGCAATTGCAGAAGCTAAAATAATATTTCTTGCACTGCCGACTCCTCCGGGCGGAGATGGCTCTGCCGACCTGAGTTATGTATTGGGTGCGGCAAAAGACATCGCCAAACTACTTACTGATTATAAAGTAATTGTAACCAAATCAACCGTTCCGGTTGGTACCGCTGATAAGGTAACTGCGGTGATGAAAGCCAATACCGAAGTTGAGTTTGCTGTAGTATCGAATCCTGAGTTTTTGAGAGAGGGCGTTGCGGTTGAAGACTTTATGAAACCCGACCGCGTAGTTGTTGGTACCATGGATGACCGCGCGCGGAAACTACTGGCAGAATTATATTCACCATACGTGCGCCAGGGTAACCCGGTTATCTTTATGGACGAACGTTCATCGGAGTTAACAAAATATGCCGCGAACTCTTTCCTTGCAACAAAAATTTCTTTTATGAATGAGATTGCTAACCTGTGCGAACTGGTTGGCGCCGACGTTGATATGGTACGCCGTGGGATTGGCGCCGACGAACGTATCGGCAGACGCTTTTTATTCTCAGGCATAGGATATGGTGGCAGTTGTTTTCCTAAGGATGTTCAGGCCCTGGCAAAATCAGCCGAGGAGCATAAATATGATTTCAAAATATTGAATTCGGTAATGGAAGTTAACCAGATTCAGAAACATGTATTGGTTGAAAAAGTAAAAAAATACTTCAAAGGCGACCTGAAAGGTAAAAAGTTTGCGATGTGGGGGCTGGCATTTAAGCCTGAAACTGATGATATTCGCGAGGCGCCTGCTTTGTATATTATTGACGACCTGTTAAATGCCGGTGCTACTGTGAGCGCATTTGATCCTGAAGCCATGAATAACGTAAAAAACCTGATCGGTGACAAAATTACTTATGCCGAAGATCAGTATGATGCATTGAAAGGTGCCGATGCACTGTTGATTGTTACAGAATGGTCGGTTTTCAGGACCCCTGATTTCGACCAGATCGAGAATTCTCTGAAAAATAAAGTAATATTTGATGGCCGTAACCTTTACGACCTGGAAAGAATGATAGATAAAGGTTATTATTATAACAGTATAGGAAGGAAACTGATCAGCTAATGGAGGCCCGTAAAAGAATATTGATCACCGGCGCAGCCGGATTTTTAGGATCGCATTTATGCGACAGGTTTATAAAGGAGGATTATCATGTTATCGGCATGGATAACCTGATCACCGGCGATCTGCGCAATATAGAGCACTTGTTTAAACTGGAAAATTTTGAGTTTTATAACCATGATGTTTCCAAATTTGTGTACGTGCCCGGCGACCTGCATTATATCCTTCATTTTGCCTCACCGGCAAGCCCCATCGATTATTTAAAGATTCCGATTCAAACGCTGAAAGTGGGATCTTTGGGTACGCATAATCTTTTGGGTTTGGCGCGCTCAAAAAACGCCAGGATGCTGATCGCATCAACCTCCGAAGTTTACGGCGACCCGAGTGTTAACCCGCAACCCGAAGAATATTGGGGCAATGTTAACCCGGTGGGCCCGCGTGGGGTTTATGATGAAGCCAAACGTTTTCAGGAAGCCATAACAATGGCCTACCATACTTTTCATGGCCTGGAGACCCGTATTATCAGGATCTTTAATACGTATGGCCCGAGGATGCGCCTGAATGACGGCAGGGTTTTACCGGCATTTATTGGGCAGGCATTGCGTGGCGAATCATTAACCATGTTTGGTGACGGCTCACAAACAAGGTCTTTTTGTTATGTGGATGACCTGGTTGAGGGTATTTATCGCTTGTTATTCAGCGATTATGCGCAGCCAATGAATATCGGCAATCCTGACGAAATTACGATACGTGAGTTTGGTGAAGAGATTATTAAACTAACCGGTACCGATCAAAAATTGATCAGCCTGCCTTTGCCTACCGACGATCCGAAACAAAGAAGGCCCGACATTACAAAAGCAAAAAGTATTTTGGGCTGGGAACCGAAGGTCTCCAGAAGCGAAGGGCTAAAAATTACATATGATTATTTTAAATCACTTCCCGAAAAGGAAATACAGCACAAAGATTTCACCTATTATAACAAACATTAATGGCTAAAATATTAGTAACCGGCGGTTTAGGGTTTATTGGCTCGCATACCGTTGTTGAATTGATAAATGCAGGGTATGAGCCTGTCATTGTCGACGACTTATCAAATTCACAGCCCCAAATATTGGATCAGCTGAGTAAGATCATAGGTTTTAAACCTGCTTTTTACCAGTTTGATCTTTGTGACGAACAAAAACTTTTAGAATTTACAAAAGCTGAACCGGATATTGAAGGTGTTATCCACTTCGCCGCTTTTAAAGCAGTTGGCGAATCGGTACAAAAACCTTTAAAATATTACCGGAATAATTTAGCATCACTGCTGAATTTATTGAGCGTTTACAGCGGCAAACCTGTAGATTTTGTTTTCTCATCAAGCTGTACAGTTTACGGGCAACCCGATGAACTCCCGGTAACAGAAAATGCAAGTGTTAAACCCGCGCAGTCGCCGTATGGTAATACTAAACAGATTGCAGAGGAGATCTTAAAAGACGCCATCGCTTCCGGGGATGCTAAAAACGTGATCGCCCTGCGGTATTTTAACCCTGTAGGCGCCCATGATTCGGCGCTGATAGGCGAATTACCCATCGGCGTACCTCAAAACCTTGTGCCTTTTATTACCCAAACCGCCATCGGTAAACGCGAAAAAATTACAGTTTTTGGCAACAATTATGATACCCGTGATGGCAGTTGCGTTCGTGACTATATTCATGTCGTTGATCTGGCCAAAGCGCATGTTGCTGCTCTAAAGTTAATGGCTAACGGGACATATAACGGTTATGACGTATTTAATATAGGGACCGGAAACGGCAACACTGTTTTAGAGATCATCACTGCATTTGAACGTGCCACCGGGGTAAAATTGAATTATGAAATAGGACCCCGCCGCAGCGGTGATGTAGAAAAGGTTTGGGGCGATGTAACCAAATCAACCAATGAACTGCACTGGAAAGCAGAATTAGGGATTGATACCATGATGTCATCTGCCTGGGCCTGGGAAAAATATTTGTCTGAAAATCCATTATAAATAATAACAGATGCAAACTATTATAATTACAGGCGGAGCAGGCTTTATCGGATCACATGTAGTACGGCGTTTCGTGAAATACTATCCTGATTATAACATTATAAATCTTGATAAGTTAACCTATGCCGGCAACCTGGCCAACCTGAAAGATATTGAAAACGAACCCAATTATAAATTTGTAAAAGGCGATATTGTTGATGTTGAGTTTATAAACCAATTATTTGCTGATGAGAAACCCGATGCGGTTATACACCTTGCGGCGGAATCGCATGTGGACAGGTCAATTACCAACCCGCTTGAGTTTGTTATAACCAATGTGGTTGGTACTGCTAACCTGCTGAACGCGGCCCGCAAATTATGGAAAGACCGTTCGGCTGATACTCGTTTTTACCATGTGTCGACAGACGAGGTTTATGGATCATTGGGAGAAACGGGGATGTTTACCGAGGAAACGGCATACGACCCACATTCGCCTTATTCGGCTTCAAAAGCAAGTTCCGATCATTTTGTAAGAGCTTACCATGATACTTACGGACTCAATACCGTAATTTCTAATTGTTCAAACAATTATGGATCGTATCACTTTCCCGAAAAATTGATCCCGCTTGCCATCAATAATATCAAACAAAACAAACCTGTCCCTGTTTACGGAAAGGGCGAAAATATCCGCGACTGGCTATGGGTTGAGGACCATGCCCGGGCGATTGACCTGATATTCCATAAAGCAAAACCCGGGACAACTTATAATATAGGCGGACACAATGAATGGAAAAACATTGACCTGATAAAGCTGCTATGCCGGATACTCGATAATAAGCTAAACAGGCCTGCCGGAGAATCAGCAGGATTGATTACTTTTGTAACTGACAGGGCCGGGCACGATCAGCGCTATGCAATTGATGCTTCGAAACTTAAAAATGAACTGGGATGGGTGCCATCCATCACTTTTGAAGAAGGATTGGAAAAAACCGTTGACTGGTATCTTGACAATGAAGAATGGTTAAATGACGTAACTTCCGGCCATTATCAACAATATTATAACGGGCAATATAACGATCGCTGAAAATGTTTAATTGGTTTAAGAAAAGTGGAGTAAAAAACAAAATCACTTTTGATTATAGTTCATTAATAGTAGATATGCATTCGCATGTGCTGCCAGGGATTGACGACGGGGCAGTAACACCTGCGGATTCGATCGTGCTGATCAGGAAAATGATGGAGCTGGGCATAAAAAAGATTATTGCCACGCCTCACATCATGGCCGATTATTATAAAAACACTGCCGAAACAATTAATGCCTCGCTCAATATTCTTAAAGCCGAGCTGGAAAAAGAGAAAATTGACATTGAGGTAGAAGCTGCCGCTGAACATTATTTTGATGAAACTTTCGAAGGCAGGATCAATGATCATAAGTTGATGACGATGGGCGATAATTATGTGCTTTTTGAATTTTCGTTTATCAGCAAACCGCCAAATGTGATCCCTGTTGTTCAAAGGTTAAAAGCTTTAGGCTATAAACCGATACTTGCCCATCCGGAAAGGTACCCCTACATGGATGTGGAACAATTCAGGAACCTGCATGAATGGGGGGTTTTATTTCAGTTAAATACCATATCGTTAACGGGTTATTTTGGAAAGGAGGCAAAAAAGCTGGCCGAAAGTTTAATCGATGAGCAATTGGTAGACTTTATATCAAGCGACATGCACCACCTGAGACATGCGGAAGCATTTAAGGATGCCTTAAAAACGCCTTACCTAAAAAAATTGATGTTTGATTACCCGCTTAAGAATATAATGCTGAAGTAGTAGATGTGCGGATGTGCAGATGTGCGAATGAAAAAATGATGTGTGAATGATGGGTTGATGAAAATGATATCTATCTAAACATACCCTTCAAATCCGCACATTTGCACATTTATAATCTGCACATCTGAAATCTGCACATCAAAAATCATTCATACCTCAACGCTTCCACAGGATCAAGGCGGGCAGCTTTCTTGGCAGGGTAAAATCCGGAGATTAAGCCTATTAGCGTACACAATACTATTGCTGCAAACAGCCATCCCCATGGCGCAACAAATGAACCGCTGATGCTGACCGCTATCAGGTTCCCGACCGCCATCCCCAGCAGGATGCCGGCTACGCCCCCGATGAGGCAAATAACAATTGCTTCAATTAAAAATTGTTTGCGTATTACGGCTGGTGTGGCGCCGAGTGCTTTACGCAGACCGATTTCGCGGGTACGTTCAGTAACCGAAACCAGCATAATGTTCATTAACCCTATAGCCGCGCCAATTAGTGTAATTGCGCCAATAGCAATACCAACATATTTCATTACCGCCAGGTTACCCGATAACTCTTGTTGAATGGAATCACTTCTTTCAATTTCAAAATTATCCTGATTGGCGACATTCAGGTCCCTGATATTTCTGAAAAGGGAGGTTGCTTCCCCAATGGTAGCATCGAGCGCGGCAGGGCTATTCACCATTATTGTGATCGTGAATGAAGGGTTCGATGTGCTGACTATCTGCTTGGCCTTTAGTACCGGGATCACACAAAACTTATCTCCGCCAAAGCCGGCGCTTGAGCCCTTAGTGGCGAATACACCTATTACCCTGAATTTATTATCTCCAATAAACATTGATTTACCTATCGGGTCTTCTTCTTTGAACAGGCGCGTTTTTATTTCGTTACCAATAATAACCACACCATCGCCGTGTTCCAGCTCCGAAGCTGAAAAATTACGGCCGAATGCTAATTTGTAACCGCTGGTAATTAAATAATTTTCAGTTGTACCGGCAACAGATATATTGGGGTTTGTTTTACGGCTGTTATATTTTGCCACAGCGGTGCCCGAAACCTGCAGGTTTATGGTAGTAAGCACGGGAAGTGTGAATTTCTTTTTGAACTGGTCGGCCTGGTCGTACCTGATGGATGGATAAACCTTGCGGTGTCCGCCATTGCCAAAGTTTAAGCCCGAACCACGGTTTTGGATGGTAAATGAATTTGCACCCAATCCTGCAAAGGCGTTATTTACTGAAGTTTTAACCCCTTCGATGGCGGTTAATATGCCCACCAGCGCCATTATGCCAATGGCTATGATCAATGAAGTTAGGGATGTACGTAACCTGTTGCCCGCAATAGACTGTAATGCTATCGAAATATTTTCTCTTAAGGATGTTTTTACGGCCATGGGCTAAAATTAACGAAAACTTGCTGATAAGACTATCACCTATTACAGTTTGTTACACGGCGGGAAGAGTTTATATTTTTATAAGGTTTGCCCCCTATTGTTAATCCAAAAAAAAAGCAGCCTTTGAGCTGCCTTAACCATTTTACTTATAATTTTTCACCAATTCCTTATACCGAGAATGATGTTCCGCAACCGCAGGTGCTGGCCGCATTTGGGTTATTAAAAGTAAAACCACGGGCGTTTAAACCATCCTGGAAATTGATCTCCATTCCGGCGAGGTATAAGCCATGTGCTTTGTGCATAAACACCTTTATTCCGTCGATGATGAATTCCTGGTCGCCTTCTTTTTTCTGATCGAAACCTAAAACGTAATTCATACCCGAACAGCCACCTCCCTCAACACCAACACGCAGGCCAAAATCATCATCTATTTCTTGCTGGTCCCTTAATTTTATTAATTCTTTCAGCGCGCCTTCAGTGAAAGTTACAGGCGCAGCAGCGGTTTCAACAACAGTACTCATCTTATTTTTTATTTAACTACACAAATATAAGGTAAAATGCGGATTTTTGTCGCAACTGGTTTATTTATGACCTCAGTTTAACATTCATCAAAATGAATCTTCTTCCTTATTTATTGGATATTTTAAAATACACGATTGCCGGCCTTGGGATTGTGTGGATAGCTTTTTACCTCATAAAACCTTACCTTGAAAGGGACGAGAAAATACAAATGCTTGAATTCAGGAGAACCATCAGCAACCAAACCCTGCCATTACGGTTGCAGGCTTATGAGCGTTTGGTTTTATTTATTGAGCGCATTAATCCCGGCAATATGCTACTCCGGATGAATGCAACCGCTTACAGCGCCCACGAATTATACGGTTTGATTGTTGAGGACATCCGCAACGAATATCAGCATAACATTACGCAGCAGATTTATGTAAGCAGCCGTGCCTGGGGAGTTATAAAACATGTTAAAGAAGATACGCTTGGCATTGTCAACAGCGCTATAAGATCATTACCTGAAACGGCAACAGGCCTCGACCTGAGTAAAACCATACTTGGCCATTTAGCCCAGCTGGAAGATAACCCTTATGAACTTGGGGCCAGTATGCTGAGAAAGGATTTGGAGGAGCTTTTTTAATTTGAAAATGTGTTGATTTGAAAATTTGAAAATTGTTAAATTCTTAATCATCTTCAAATCAACACATTTTCAAATTTTCAAATTAAAGACATGGCCGGAAAGAAATTTACAACCACCTCTGGTATTGAGATTAAGGAAGTTTATTGCAGGCCATCTGCTATGAACGAGCTTCCCGGGGAATTTCCTTTTACCCGGGGGATCCAGAAAGATATGTACCGGGGCAAGCCCTGGACCATGCGTCAGTACGCCGGGTTTTCAACTGCTGAAGAATCCAACAAGCGCTACCATTACCTTTTAGGTCAGGGTACAATGGGCTTGTCCGTTGCATTTGACCTGCCAACACAAATTGGTTACGACTCGGACCATGACCTTGCCGATGGCGAAGTTGGCAAAGTAGGGGTGGCAATAGATTCGTTAAAGGATATAGAGATTTTGTTTGATGGTATTGAGCTGAAAAATATTACCACCTCCATGACCATCAATGCTACCGCGCCTATATTATTGGCGATGTATATTGCACTGGCAAAAAAACAGGGCGCTGACCTTAAACAATTATCGGGAACCATCCAGAATGACATATTAAAAGAGTATGCCGCGCGCGGTACATATATATACCCGCCTGCAGCATCGATGCGGTTGATCACAGATGTGTTTGAATATTGCAGTAAAGAAGTGCCTAAATGGAACACCATTTCCATATCTGGCTACCATATCCGCGAAGCCGGATCCACTGCGGTACAGGAACTGGCCTTTACCCTGGCAAACGGGAAAGCCTATTTAAAAGCGGCCATGGATAAAGGGCTCGACATTAACGTATTTGGAAAAAGATTATCCTTCTTCTTTAATTGCCATAATAATTTTTTTGAAGAGGTTGCCAAATTCAGGGCGGCGCGGCGCATGTGGGCGCATATTACAAAGGATTTGGGGGCAACAGATCCCGGTGCTCAAAAACTGCGTTTTCATACCCAAACAGGCGGGTCGACCTTAACGGCGCAACAGGCCATGAACAATATTGTAAGGGTAACTACCCAGGCTTTGGCGGCGGTGCTGGGCGGTACGCAATCCTTACATACCAATGGCTACGATGAAGCCATTTCTTTACCAACGGAAGCCGCTGCAAAAATTGCTTTGCGTACTCAGCAGATCATCGCGTTTGAAAGCGGCGTAACTGATACGGTTGACCCTTTGGCAGGTTCTTATTTTATTGAAGCCCTCACCGACGAATTGGAAAAAGCGGCCCAGGCTTATATCGATCAAATTGATGCGATGGGTGGCGCGGTAAAAGCAATTGAACAGGATTACATTCAACAGGAGATTGCCGCATCGGCCTACGAATACCAAAATGAGATAGAAAGCGGCGACCGGGTAATAGTAGGGGTAAACCGTTTTGCTGAAGCTGAAGGACCGGCAATAAATGTTTTCCGTGTGGATGATTCCATTCGTAAAATGCAAACAGAAAAAATTGCGCTCTTAAAATCTACAAGGGACAATGACGCAGTTAAGAATTCGCTTGACCAATTAGGGCACGCGGCAAAAGGGGAACAAAATTTAATGCCTTTTATTTTGACTGCGGTTGACAGCTACGCCACCTTAGGTGAAATTGCTGATGCGCTGCGAAACGTGTTTGGCGAGTATTGAAACATTTGACCCGCAACAGAATTTAACAGCAAGCCGGAAATGCAAAACCACTGCATGTTTCAACGGGTAAAATTTTTTTCAACAAATCTTAAAACAATTTTCAGGGGTTAACTATTGGTACTAAATGACATTGTTGTAAATGGAAAATCCGGTATCAATATGAAAAAAATAGATAAATAGTTAATATTTTAAAGAAATAATTAAAAGAATAAAAATAAGGGATTTTTTGCTGCGAAATGTAAGCTTTTCGATTTAATATTCGCAATATTTTGCCTTAATAAATTGTAAATTTATTTCTTTAAAAAGTTAAAATTTATTTTTTTTATCCGCTTTTTTTATGAATATTCGATGTTCCGTAGCGGCGACAAAGAAGTGTCGCTGGGGGGTTGGAAATCAATATTTTAATAAAATCTATATGGAAAAAACTTGTACTACTGTTTGGAATAGCTGCCTTCAAATCATAAAAGATAACATTCCCGCACAGAGCTTTAAAACCTGGTTCGAACCAATAAAAGCTTTAAGGATGGAAGGAAGTGTTTTAACCATACAAGTACCAAGTTTATTTTTTTACGAATGGCTGGAAGAACACTATGTGGGTTTACTCCGCAAAACCATTAAAAAGCAATTAGGCGAAGACGGTCGTTTGGAGTATAATATAGTTGTTGAGCAATCATCATCGGCTAAGCCATACACCACCAATATTCCATCCAACGGGAACGGTGCCGAATCAAAAAACCAGTCTATGCCAATACCCATTTCAATTAACAAGGACATAAAAAACCCTTTTGTAATACCGGGGTTAAAGAAACTGAATGTTGATCCGCAACTTAACAGGAATTATACCTTCAGTAATTTTGTTGAGGGCGATTGCAACCGCCTGGCACGTTCTGCCGGTTATGCCGTTGCTGCAAAACCGGGTGGTACATCTTTTAATCCGTTAATGATTTATGGCGGTGTAGGTTTGGGGAAAACCCACCTTGCCCAGGCCATCGGTAACGAAATAAAACAAACATTGCCAGACAAGCTGGTATTGTACGTTTCATGCGAGAAATTTACCCAGCAGTTTGTTGACGCCCTGAAACATAATAATATTAATGATTTTGTGAATTTTTACCAGGCTATTGATGTACTCATTATGGATGACGTGCATAATTTTGCCGGTAAGGAAAAAACACAGGATTTCTTTTTCCATATTTTCAACCACCTGCACCAATCGGGCAAACAGGTGATTATTACTTCTGATAAAGCACCGAAAGATTTGGCAGGTTTGGAAGAGCGCTTACTTTCAAGGTTTAAATGGGGTCTTTCAGCTGACTTGCAGATCCCTGATCTGGAAACCAGGATGGCTATCCTGAAAAACAAAACCTACCAGGATGGTATTGAATTGTCAAATGATGTAATTGAGTACGTTGCGCACAACATCGATAATAACGTGCGTGAACTGGAAGGGGCGATGGTGTCCCTTTTGGCGCAATCAACTTTGAACCGTAAGGAGATAGATTTGAACCTGGCAAAGCAGATGTTAAAGAATTTTGTGAAAAATTCATCCAAAGAAATCTCAATGGAATTCATCCAGAACCTGGTTTGCGAATACTTTGAAGTGCCGATTGAGATGGTGAAATCACAAACCCGCAAACGCGAAATTGTACAGGCAAGGCAAATCTCTATGTACCTTGCGAAAGCCCATACCAAAAGCTCCCTAAAATCAATTGGTCATTTCTTTGGCGGCCGCGACCACTCCACAGTGATTTATGCCTGCCAGACAGTTGAAGATTTGATTGATACCGATAAGAAATTTAAAGGGTATGTGGCTGATATTCAGAAAAAATTAAAGATGTCGTAAACGATCTTATTAAAGATAAATGGAAGCTCTGCATTTTTTGCGGGGCTTTTTTTGTAGTGTAAAAACCTTGTCAGATATATTGCTGAATTACCTGCTGCAACTGGGCGGCCTGTATCACGCCGCTTTGCCGCCATTTGGTTGCTCCGTTTTTAAATATGATTAGCGTGGGAACGCTTTGTACTTTGTAAGCATCGGCAGCAGACGGGTTTTTGTCAATATCAATTTTGACGATAGTTACTTTATCGCCCAGCGCATCTTTTACCTGTTTTAGTATGGGCGGCATCATCTTACACGGCCCGCACCACTCCGCCGAAAAATCAACAAGTACCGGTTTGTCTGATGCAATCATCTCCTGGAAATTTGCCATAATTTAATAGGTTTACAGAAATTAACTATCTGTAAAGTAAAAGGTTTATTTTATTATCGCAAATGAGCCTGATCATTTTTCAAAAAAAATATTTGCACCTTCAAGTATTTAATTAAAAGGAGCTCGGGATTAGCAACCGGGGCGGCCTCATCCCAACCCTTCTCCAAAGGAGAAGGGCTAAAAAAGAAAAATGGATTGTCGAAGTCCTCTCCTTGCGCCACCGCTAAAGCTAAGGCGGCACGCGGTTGGAGAGGATTTAGGTGAGGCCAATAGGTGAAATGCTTAATCCCGAAATAATCTTAATTAACAGCCATTAACCCCTTTACAATATGCCGAACCTTTACGAACCTTCGGGCAAGCAACGGATCCAATCCATTGATATTTTGCGCGGTGTTATTATGCTGATAATGGCGCTTGACCATTGCCGTGACTTTTTTCATAACGCCGGCGCTTTCAGTGATCCTACAAATATGGCCACCACCACGCCGATATTGTTCTTTACCCGGTGGATCACCCATTTTTGCGCGCCAAACTTTGTTTTCCTGAGCGGGATCTCGGCCTACCTGGCAGGCACTCGTCGTACCAAAAGTGAGTTAAGCAGCTTCCTTATAAAAAGAGGGATTTGGCTTGTTTTTGTTGAAGTTGTGATCCTCTCATTTGCTTTCTCTTTAAATCCTTTTTACAATTTTGTAATCCTGCAGGTTTTATGGGTGATAGGCCTAAGTATGATGATCCTTGGCCTGCTGGTGAAGGCGCCCTTAAAAGTAATTGCGATTATTGGCGCACTGATCTTCTTCAGTCATGATATACTTGACTACCTGCAACTACCCAAAACCGGCGTTGAAGCTAATTTAATAAAGCTTTTCTTTACAGCCCAGTTTGCCGTTTTCCAGCTTAATCAGTCGCACTTTATATTTGACCTCTACGCCCTTATACCGTGGACGGGTGTAATGCTGCTGGGTTATGTTTTTGGCTCGATTTTTCAATCGTCCTTTGACCCGCAAAGGCGGAAGAAAATATTGCTTTACACAGGTCTTGCTGCACTGGGCTTATTTGTAGTTTTAAGATATTTTAATCTCTACGGCGACCCGGCATCCTGGTCGGTACAGCGCAATGGCGCGTTCTCGTTCATGTCGTTTTTAAATGTCAGCAAATACCCGCCATCGTTGTTGTACTCACTATTAACACTTGGGGTTGGCTTAGTCGTGCTGTCATTTACCGAGCATATCCAAAACCGGCTTACGGCAATTTTTGTCATTTATGGCAACGTACCCTTCTTTTATTATGTGCTGCATTTTTACATCATCAGGGCATTGAGCATTATCGTGTTTTTTGCGCAGGGCTACGGCACCAACCAGATCGTTACGCCAAAGGCTCCTTTTTTATTTAGTCCGCCAAACTTTGGGTTTCATTTGGGTGGCGTTTACCTGGTGTGGCTGTTTGTAATTGCATCGCTTTATTTCCCCTGCCGCTGGTTTAGTAAGTACAAAAAAACACATAACCAATGGTGGTTAAGTTATTTGTAGGGTTTTGGGACTCGCGTGGTTAGCTCCAGCCCCCTCTAAATCTCCTCCGCCAGCTGGCGGAGAGACTTTAGCTGCGCTCGTGTTGATTTTTTTAAGTCTTCCCTACATGGAAGATTTAGGCTGGCCTAATAGGTAATTGCGCAGTATGTAAATCCCTTAACTTAACGTGAGTTCAATGTAAGAAAAACCTTTGCCCCATGGGGGCTACCGCTTTGTAGAAACCAAAGAAACCAGCGATAATTGCCACGTCAGTGGCTACCCTTCGCGAATTGGGTAACCACTGACCTGGCAACATAACGTTTGAATGAAATGCTACATAGTGGTAGGCCCTGTGGGGCATATTGCAACGTTAGCCATTCTTATTTCAAACTGACGTTAACCAACCTAATTCCCCTCCGATACCTCAAAATCCGCAAGTAAATTAACGTTGGGATCAACCTTTATTGCCGAAGGTTTCCCGCTCACTTTAAATAGGGCACTTGCGCTTTTATTTGTTAGCTGTATAGTAAATAGCTGTTTATCTACCAGAATTTCTAATGGAAATTCAAACAGGTCGTTTTGTTGTTGGTTTACTTTTAATTCAATAACATTAGCGGAGGCATTATATTTCCAGGTGATGCCTATATGGGGATGCCCGGCCGTATAAAGCCATTGTTTAAAAAATTGTTCCAGGTTTTGCCCGCTTGCCTGTTCCATCACTTTGCGCAGGTCGTCGGTATTGGCATTGCCACCATTATATTTTGCGTAGTAATTGCGGATCCCTTTCCAGAACAGGGTGTCGCCTAATTTCCGCCGAAGCATGTGCAAAACCCATCCGCCTTTTTGATAACTGTTGGCATTTAGCAACTGCATAAAATTGCCTTTAACGGCGGTATCTACCACAGGACTTAGTCTTCTTTTCTCAAATTTTAAAACGGTGACCCTGTCCGCAGCCTCGCGTTTTTGTAAAGTATCCGTGCCATATTTATTTTCGAGGTAAACATTGGTCATATAAGTAGCGAAGCCTTCGCTCAGCCATAAATGGGCAAAGCTTTTTTCGCTGGCGGCATCGCCAAACCATTGGTGGGCAATTTCATGTGCCATCAGTTCTTCAATGCCCTTACTGGTAACAGAATTTTCGAAATAGAAGATCGCACCTGCATTCTCCATACCGCCAAAAATGGTTTTGGACTGCACATTGGCTAATTTTTCATAAGCATATGGCCCAAATTTTTTGATGTAAAAAGGCAATATCTCTTTTGCAACGGCATAGCTTTTAAAGCCGGCCTCTTTACTTTCGGGAAAAACATAGGTGTACACCGGGGTCTTACCCACATCGCCGGTATGGTCAATAGCAAAGTCGGCCACGCCTATCACCATTACTTTCGTCGGTAGTTGGGCAGTTTCTGTCCAGTGGGTTAGCTTTAAATGATTGGGCAGTAGAGTTTCCCCTGTTTTTAAACCATTTGCCACAACCTGGTAATGATCGGGCGCGGTAACAATGAAATCAACAGTGGCTTTGTCCGCCGGGTAATCGGCGCAGGGTAACCAATTATGCGCCCGGTTTGGCCAGTTATCGCCGAAAAAAGTGCGGTGCCCGAATTCGTTTTTTGAGATGATGAGCCCGTCTGCCGGAATTCCAGCGTAAGTAATGGTATAGGTATGCAGACTGCTGCTTTTTGCTTGGGTATTGAAATGCACCACATCACTATCCTGTACAAAGGCAATGTTTTTGCCGCCCTCAGTTACTGCCGAAACCAGCATCCCTTTGCCCTTGCTGTTTGTTTTAACCAGGTTTAATGCGAAGCCCGGTACATCCTTCAAAAACTTAATATGGACCCTGGCCTGTCCTTTGATGATGTCGTTTGCATCATTAAGCTGGATCGCGAAATCATAATGCTGCACGTCAATTGACGGGAATTGAATCTGTGCTTTTACCGAAAAGCTGCACAAAAGGATGAAAGTAAGCTGAACCGCCGATTTTATTGTTTTATTGATTTTTGTTATCATTATCCTGAAATTAATACTGCTTCTTCTAACTGAACAATCTTAAGGTTTTTGACTTGCGACTTTAGACTCAAAACTTTCGACTTAACACACCCATCATTTCCACCTGAAACTTTTTATCATCAAATCCACATCCTGTTTTACGAAAGTGAGTACAGGCTGGATGGAATCGAGGCGCGGTTCAGTGTTAAAATACAGGGCGCCGCGGATATAGTTTTTAGTGCTGTCGGTAAGGTAAAATTGTACCGACGATGCGGCGTTACCTTCAATGGTATAATAAATACCGTAAACCTTTTTTTTCGGGTAGCTGATCACGCCTTCATCAATGCCTGTAGCCTTTACGGTATGTTTAAAGCTGAGTTTGTGTGCGTCTTCAATCAGTTCATTAAATTCTTTTTTCGACTGAATGGATTCGTAACTCAAATGCAACGTGCCGTTAAATTGGGTAAACTGCATGTTCAGCCAGCAGGGTTTTGCACCGGCCTTTTTATCGGGCTCAACAACTGCGTATTTGGGATAAATAAAAGTAAAGGGACAGGTTGTATTGTAAACCTGGTATTCTTTTTTTGGGAAAATTATCCTGAAATAACCCCTTGGTTTTGGCGAATAATCGTGGTTGCCGCCGCAGGACGCAAAAAACAGCGCGGTAATGATCAGTATGATGACTTGCTTCATTGATTTTTCTCTTGTTGGTTCCAGATCTCCCATGACCTTTCCGCCTGCAATACTAACATTTCATAGCCGTTTTTTATAATAGCGCCCTGTTCTTCGCCTTTTTTTAAAAATAAGGTTTTTTCGGGGTTATAAATAAGGTCGTAAAATAAATGTTCATTACCTATGCCCTCGTAGGGTATCGGCGGACATTCCCCAATGTTTGGCGAAGTACCAATCGGCGTAGTATTGATGATGAGCTTATGCTGTTCGATATCTGCAACCCTCAGATCAGAAAATAACAAGTTACCAGGAATTGCCTTGCGGGTAACCACTTTAAAGGCGATGCCCAGTTTTTGCAATACACATTTAACGGCTTTTGCCGCGCCGCCGTCGCCCAATACCAAAGCCAGCAGATGATGGCTTTTTAACAAAGGATTTAACGACATTTCGAAACCGTAAATATCGGTATTAAACCCTTCGAGCCTTAACCCATTTATTTTGCCTGCTTCGCCCGGATTTGCCGCACTGATGCGGATACAATTTACAGCTCCGGCGGTTTTGGCATTCTCTTCAACCCAATCGAGGTATTGTAAAACGGGCAGTTTATAGGGTATGGTAACATTAAGGCCACAGAGGCCGGGGTTGTTATTGATTAAAGCCGGCAGACTCGTGATCTGTTCAATCGGGAACAGGTGGTATTCGGCGTCCCTGATTTTTTCCTCCTCAAACTTATTGCCGAAGTATTTTTTTGAAAAAGAATGTGAAAGCGGGTAACCGATTAAACCGTAGTGTTTCATTGTTTTTGTTATGCTATTGGGGTTTTTTAAGACGATGAATTTATGCTTGATACGTTCATCAGCCTTTAAAAATTTCCGGCTGTAATATTAGCAAGAAAAGGAGATAGTTGGAGGTTGTATTTTTAATGGGTGGGTAGGAGTGCTTTTGTCTGAACCAGGATTTTTAGGATTAGGGGATGGCCATGATGCTTGTTGGGTTTTAATCATGGAATCTTTGAATCCTACGAATCATAGTTCAGACAATTATCAGGACATTACTGCAAGTAAGGCTCAGGGATAATTTACTCCAGTTTTTCAGCCCTGAAAGGGCGTAATACATCAACACAGGGCGAAGTCCTGTGGCATTCCCGGCCTGGAGAAAACCGCTTACTTAGTCAACTCAATAAACCCAATCAACCAACCCAAAAACTTTTTTACCCAACCCCTTGAAAATCAAAAAATAAGTACCTACCTTTGCAGTCCTTAAAATAAGTCCGTCATGACGGCGGACAGGGATAAAAAAAAGTAAAGACAAAAAAGGAAAAATGCCTACTATTCAACAATTAGTTAGAAAAGGTAGAGTAGCTCTGGTTGACAAGAGTAAGTCGCCAGCGTTGGACAGCTGTCCACAGCGAAGAGGTGTGTGCACACGTGTGTACACCACTACCCCTAAAAAACCAAACTCAGCAATGCGTAAAGTGGCCCGTGTGCGCCTTACCAACGGAAAAGAAGTTAACGCTTATATCCCTGGCGAAGGTCACAACTTACAGGAACACTCTATTGTTTTGATCCGTGGCGGACGTGTTAAGGATTTGCCGGGTGTACGTTACCACATCATCCGTGGTGCACTGGATACATCAGGTGTAGCCGGCCGTAACCAACGCCGTAGTAAATATGGAACTAAACGCCCTAAACCCGGTCAGGCAGCTGCCGCGACTAAAGGTGCACCAGCTAAGAAAAAGAAATAATTAAGGAGGATAGATAGCAATGAGAAAGTCAAAACCAAAAAAAAGAATCCTTCTTCCTGATCCAAAATTCAATGATGTTTTGGTAACCAGGTTTGTAAATAACATGATGTACGACGGTAAAAAATCTACCGCTTACGCTATATTCTACAACGCTGTAGAAATTGTTGAAACTAAGACAAAAGAAAACGGGTTAGATACCTGGAAAAAAGCGTTAAATAATGTAATGCCTGCTGTTGAAGTAAAAAGCCGCCGTGTAGGTGGTGCAAACTTCCAGGTGCCAACTGAAGTTCGTCCGGAACGTAAAGTAGCCTTGGGTATGAAATGGCTGATCAGCTATGCCCGTCGTCGTGGTGAAAAAACCATGATGGAGAAATTAGCAGGTGAGATCATATCTGCTGCCAAAGGTGAAGGCGCTGCAGTAAAGAAGAAAGAAGATACGCACAAAATGGCTGAAGCCAACAAAGCGTTCTCACACTTTAGATTTTAATTTTGAATGGGTGAAGTAGTGAATTATTGATTTGGTAATATTGTGCTAATCAGTAATTCGTTACTTCACCAATTCATTTAAATAGATAATTAGGAATTATTGAACTATAAAAACTCACTAATTCTCTAATTCACTAATTCAACAATTATCATGGCAAGAGATCTTAAATATACAAGAAATATAGGTATTGCCGCGCATATCGATGCCGGTAAAACCACAACAACGGAGCGTATCCTTTACTATTCGGGCTTTAGCCACAAAATTGGTGAGGTTCACGAGGGCGCTGCCACAATGGACTGGATGGCGCAGGAGCAGGAGCGTGGTATTACCATTACTTCGGCTGCTACTACAATCGACTGGAAATACAGGGGCCACAGCTACCATATCAACATTATTGATACACCGGGACACGTTGACTTTACTGTTGAAGTAAACCGTTCATTACGTGTACTTGATGGTTTAGTATTCCTGTTTTCGGCAGTTGACGGTGTTGAGCCGCAATCAGAAACTAACTGGAGGCTTGCCAACAACTATAACGTTGCCCGTATCGGGTTCGTAAATAAAATGGACCGTTCAGGTGCTGATTTCTTAAATGTTGTAAAACAGGTAAAATCAATGCTTGGCAGTAACGCGGTTCCTTTACAGTTACCAATCGGCGCTGAAGAAAACTTCAAGGGCGTTGTGGATTTGATCAACTGGAAAGGTATTGTTTGGAATGAGCATGATAAAGGGATGACCTTTACCGAAGTGCCTATCCCTGAGGATATGATCGAAGAAGCTACTGAGTGGAGAGAAAAACTGCTTGAATCGGTTGCTGATTATGATGAGAGCCTGATGGAGAAATTCTTCGATGCTCCGGAAACTATTACTGAGCGCGAAGTATTGGATGCTTTACGTAAGGCTGTACTTGATGCAAAGATTGTTCCGATGGTATGCGGTTCATCATTCAAAAACAAGGGTGTGCAAACCATGCTTGATTATGTGATGGAATTATTGCCTTCGCCTATGGATGTTGAAGGTATTGTTGGTCATAACCCCGAGACAGGCGATGAGATCGTTCGTCAGCCTTCAGAAAAAGAACCATTTGCAGCATTAGCGTTTAAAATTGCGACTGACCCGTTTGTGGGCCGTTTGTGCTTTATCCGCGTATATTCTGGCAATCTGGAAGCAGGTTCTTATGTGTACAACATGAGGTCTGAAAACAAAGAGCGTATTTCACGTATCTTCCAGATGCATGCTAACAAGCAAAACCCTATCCCTAATGTTGGGGCAGGTGATATTGCTGCGGTAGTAGGCTTTAAGGATATAAAAACAGGTGATACCCTTTGCGATGAAAAACACCCTATTGTGTTGGAGTCGATGAATTTCCCTGAGCCGGTTATCGGTTTAGCTATTGAGCCTAAAACACAGGCCGACGTAGATAAATTAGGTATGGCATTAGGTAAATTATCTGAAGAAGATCCAACCTTCCGTGTGAAATCTGACGAAGAAACCGGCCAAACCATCATTTCAGGTATGGGCGAGCTTCACCTTGATATCATCATGGATCGTTTGAAACGCGAGTTTAAGGTTGAGGTTAACCAGGGCGCACCACAAGTAGCTTATAAAGAAGCCATCACCGGTACTGTTCAGCACCGTGAAACTTATAAGAAACAAACAGGTGGTCGTGGTAAATTCGCCGATATTCAGGTTATACTTTCTCCGAATGACGAAGGTCAGGAAGGCTTGCAGTTTGTGAACGAGATCAGCGGTGGCTCAATACCACGTGAGTTTATTCCATCTGTTGAAAAAGGCTTTAAAGCTTCTATGGACAATGGCGTATTAGCCGGTTATCCATTAACAAGCTTAAAAGTAAGGTTAATTGATGGTTCGTTCCACGCGGTCGATTCAGATGCTTTATCTTTTGAGTTAGCTGCTAAAATGGCTTACCGCGAAGCATTGCCAAGATGTAAACCTGTATTGCTTGAGCCGATCATGAAGATCGAGATACTAACCCCTGAAGAAAACATGGGTGATGTTATCGGTGACATGAACCGTCGTCGTGGCCAGCTTTTAGGTATGGATTCACGTGCAGGCGCCCAGGTAATTAAAGCTACTGTTCCGTTATCAGAAATGTTTGGTTATGTAACCCAGTTACGTACCATCACTTCGGGTCGTGCAACTTCAACCATGGAGTTTGATCATTATGCTGAAGCACCACGTAACGTACAGGAAGAAGTAGTTGCCAAAGCAAAAGGTAAAAGAGCCGCTGCGAATGCGTAAAGGGATTAGTTGATTGGTGATTAGAGATTAGTTTTTAATCACCAATCAATTCAAATACAATAAATAACCGGCAACCCTAACAAATAGCTCTTAGGGAAGCTAAAACAAATCGGTGAAATCATCAGTAAATCGGTGAAATCATCATAAAAAACAACAAAATGAGCCAAAGGATCAGAATCAAATTAAAATCCTACGATTACAACCTCGTTGATAAATCAGCTGAGAAGATCGTAAAGACAGTGAAGCCTACGGGCGCTGTAGTAAGCGGACCACTTCCCTTACCAACTGAGAAAAAAGTTTTCACCGTTTTGCGTTCACCGCACGTGAACAAAAAGGCACGTGAGCAGTTCCAGTTATGTTCATACAAAAGGTTATTAGACATCTACAGTTCAAACTCAAAAACTGTTGACGCGCTGATGAAACTTGAATTGCCAAGCGGCGTTGAAGTTGAAATCAAAGTGTGATAGTACCGGAAGAACAAATATTGAAAAAGGCCATTCGTTTTGCGGATGGCCTTTTTTGTACATGTAAACAAAAAATCAAACGTTGCTGATAAGCGGGTATTAGCCTGCCAGCTTAATTAAAAGTAATATATTCCCCCGGTGTTTAGGTAGAGAAATCGATTGCTTTTAGTAACTATATATACAGCGAACCCTAACTGCATGAGCGCGTAATTGGAGACTTGGTTGGGAGATGCGATTCTGCATATAGCATAACTCAAAGATCCAAAATAAAATAATCCGTCCGACTGCACACTCATGTTGTTTAAATAGGGTTGATTTGTCGGGCTGGTGTAAGCAACAAGGTTTGAAAAAGTTGCCCCGTTATCCTTTGAAATTGCAATAATATCCTGATTCGAAGCAGGCGTCTCCGAAGCTTCATAGAACCACCCATTGTTGTCGGCATAAATTGCGGTAACATTAACAGTTAGCCTCGTGTTTTGAGAAGTCCAGCTTTGCCCGCCATCTGTCGATTTGTAAAGCACATTATTGCCGCATAGAATGTAAAGGTCGCCGTTGTTTAGTTCAACCGGGCTTGTGTAGGACCCGCCTGTTCCCAAACCGTTTGCGGCGTGTGTCCATGTTTTACCTTTATCTGGCGAGATGTAAACGTCATTGGATAAGCCTGTGAATATTACCTTTCCACTTTTAGTATAAGTAATGTCAGCAATCAGGTCTGCTTTATTAAAAGTCGGCGGTGAAATATCTGACCAAGTATTACCTGCATCTTTAGAATAAAAAACGCCTTCATTTTTGGTAGCCACAAAAATTTCGTCCTGTGGCGAGGTCGCAATCGACGCTACGAAGTGATTTGCTCCAAAGCTTTTGACCGGATACCAGGAGGTCCCGTTATCGTCAGAATAGCGGAGCGAAGCTTGCAGGTAGAAACTGGCGATGAGTCTCCCCGAATTTAATTGAATAATTCTTTCCAGTTCGTAACCAGGATTCGGAATACAGGCAGATTTTGGCGCAAGACCTACAGGCGCAACAGCAGTTGCGCTAATGCTTATAGAATCAAGTCTGTGGTTTTGATTTATAGCCACTGCGTTAAGTGTTTGTGTCCCCAAATTTGACGCCATTGACCATAAATACTTAGCAGTTCCGTCAGCTCTGGTTTTAACATCGGTAACGAGGTCTTCATTGCAGCCCGACCCAATAAACTGCACGTCATAATTGCTTGCTGGAGTACCATTATCAGTAACTTTAACAACGATGCTATCAGCTACTGAATACCCTATCGCCGCGTTTTGGTTATTGCCAGAAACAAGGGTGATTTTAACAGTGCTCGTTATTGGCGCAGGCGTTGGATTGTTTTTACTTTTTGAACAGCTGAAAAGCAGGGAGGTCAAGAGGGCGATTGCGTAAAAAGGTTTAAAGGTTTTCATTGTAATAATAAAAATGAGGTTTGTAATATTACTAAATTCCATTGAATTAAAAAATTTCTGTTTTGAATACCATCGTCCAGACGGAGAAGAAAGTTTTCACCGTTTTGCGTTCACCGCACGTGAACAAAAAAGCACGTGAGCAGTTCCAGTTATGTTCATACAAAAGGTTGTTAGACATCTACAGTTCAAACTCAAAAACTGTTGACGTGCTGATGAAACTTGAATTGCCAAGCGGCGTTGAAGTTGAAATCAATTGTGATAGTACCGGAAGAACAAATATTTAAAAAGTCTATTCGTTTTGCGGATGGCCTTTTTTCGTTTGAGAAATTTAATACCTTTAGAAAACTATCGCTTTGATTTTTAAAGAGTATGAGATTTTTTCTAATTAGCTTTTTTTTGTTGATGGTTGCTGTTCCGGCGTTTATTTTTTTTGGAAGTTTGCTATCATCAAAGCTTAATAGAAAATATCTTCTAAAAAATGGAATCCCCGCTTTAGCAAAGATTGTGAGCATTCAAAAAGCGACGATAGAATATATTAAGGATAATATTACCTGGCAGTTGTGGGAAATTGTTTTAGACGTTGAAAATCCAGTAGCCGCCACCAACCCGGTAACAATACAACATACTTTTGACGCATCGAAAGTTCCACAAGTTGGTGATAAACTAAACGTATTGATAGATCCCAAAAAGTTGGATAATGTAATGTTATCGCCAGATTAAGGTAGTTAAGATAAATTAATACCAAAAACGAAAAAACAGACATTGAAAAAGGCCATTCGTTTTGCGGATGGCCTTTTAACCATTTTAAATTTAATTGAATTCAGAACAAATTTGGCGGTGAGGTTTTATCCTTGTGACTATATATTATAGTGGTTTTTGAGGTTAACCGCAACGTGTTTAATGAAACTTCCATATCATAAATGCCTTGGAAGATATCCTGTAAGGTATCTACTTTAATTTGAACTTTATTATTGTCGTCTAACCTCCAAGTGCCACTTATTATTGTACTATTAATACCTGGCAATATCAAATTACCATTTTTTCTGAAATCAGCATTCTCATAACATGGAATTTCCCCGTTACTGTATTTAATATAGAAAGCCATCAAACTTTTGGGTCCTATAAGTTTCTGTTTATAATAAATTTTATCCACACACCAATTGTCTTCGCTCAACAAAGATTTGTCAGAAGGTTTAAATACCTCATAAGCTACGATGGTTATTATTCCTACAACTAACAATAATGATAAAATAAGTCGATAGACGATATCTATTTTATTTAAATAATTGTAAAATTTGAACATTGGTGGGGTTTAATAAACAGGAAATTACCTTTCTTCATCTGTAAAAGTAAGCATATTCCTATAGACACTGACAACGATCATAAAACTTAATACTGTAAAAAATGATTTTTCGAGATAAAAAACTTACCTTTTATGTCCTACAGGGGAACAGGAAAAGATGATCAGAACCCTTTTGAAAACTAACAAGATATGCTTTTTTGAAGAAAATGGGACATTATCCCAATATGTGTTAGAAGGTATTAAAAGTGGCCAGGAAGATATCGCTGCCTGGCGCACCATTCACACGAGGAATTCAAAAGCAGGATGTCGTCGGTAAAATAAGTCTGTTTTACCGAATTAATCATGGTCATCATTTAATCCTACGAATCATGGTTCAGACAAATAATCTGCGAAATCCCCCTAATCAATAAAAATCTGTGATCTACCCTTTCCCCAGCAGATCATCCAGCTTGTTCCGCTCGGTCTGCAATTCGCGGGCAAGCTTTTTTTCCTTATCGTTGGCTTTGGTTTTAAAGGCTTTAAATTCTTCTTCAAGTTCGCTATAAAGTTGCGTGCGGTACCGGGCCTCGCGTTTAAAACTACCAGAACGGACTATAACTACAAAAGCGGTGATGCCAAACAAAGCCACCAGGCCCCATACAATGAGGTTATACGCGGTTTTCGAAAGCAGCAGCCCAAACACATCAACCCCATCAACTCGGGCAAGAGAATTGTCTTTGGCGCTGATCTGTGTATTTAAACTGTCGATAGTTTTTGTTTGAATAGCAAGCTTGCTTTGTGCAGCCTGCAGTTTGCGACGATTATTGGCTAATGTATCCGATGCGGTTTTCCATAAAGCGGAGATCAATGGCTGCTGGTAGTGATATACCTTTGTTAGCAGGTATTGGTATTGCCCGTTAAGGCTTTTATCAATAACAACCGGTGCAGGGGCAACAGAATCCGCTTTTACCACACCTGGTTGCTGAGCCTTGGCTATCGAATCGGCTTTATAATGGTGATAGTAATGGTGTTTGTAAGCTTTGAAATTTGGCAAAACCTTTACAGGGGCCGTTTTTACAGGAGCCGTTTTTTTTACGCTATCCTGTGCATGGCCAATTGATATAATACTGCAAACAAGTAAAACTGCAAAGATCGTACGGAACATATTAAAATGGTTTATAAAGTAAAATTAGTATTTAGATGTGAGATTTTTATAGTCCGGAAGTCGGAAAAGTCCGAAAGTCCGGAAGAAAAGACCATTTACAGTTCGGAGGTCCGCAAGATAACGTTCAAATTTCGGATTTATATTTCAAAACCAGTGTTTAGAAACGATGCCTGTTATACCGGGTATTTTTCTTCCGAAATTACTGGCTTTCTATTTTTCAAACTTTTCAGGCTCCAACCTATTAACTTTATGTCTAAATTTATACTATTATGCAAATTTGGTTATTCAAAAACCATTTTATTGTATGGTCGGTTGTCATCTTAAAAAGGAGGTTGTATGAATCTGGTTCATAAAATTGAAAATTGGGGGGATCATCATCATCCCATGGTATTGGATATTACCCGTATTGCGCTTGGTGTTTTTTTGCTATTGAAGGGCATTGGCTTTATGGAAAACAGTGCCTATTTGAAAGACCTTATTGAAAACCAACACGTGATGCCTGTTTCTTCGGATTTATTAATGGCCCTTGTGTATTATGTCACATTTGCCCACCTTGTTGGCGGCACGATGATTGCCATTGGAACATTAACGAGGCTTGCATCCATTGTTCAGATTCCTATTGTGCTTGCAGCAGTATTTTTGACTGACTTTTTCCAGTCGCCTGTTAACACAATGGCCTGGCCCTCAATTGTTGCACTGGTGCTCCTTGTTTTGTTTACTGTCATAGGCTCGGGACCATTCTCGCTCGACAGGTATTTGGCAAAATGGGAGGCTTAGGAAGTTTGCCGTGGGCAGTTAGCAGCTTTAAGGCAAAAGCTAACTCAAAACTGCTAACTCTCCTCAATACTCCACCATAATTTCATCCACATAACACCAGAGCCAGCGTTCTCCCGGCTCGGCTGATATTACTACCGGATGCCCGGTTTTATGTGCATGCTTACTGGCGTGCATATTTGGCGAACTGTCACAACACAATGTTACACCGCACTCCTGGCAGGTACGCAGGTGCATCCAGCTATCATGTGTTTTTATGCATTCCTCGCACACATAATCTTTTGAATGCTTAAGTGTTTTAATTGCATCAAGGTGTTTGCAAATTTCTTCTTCCATGGTATGTGAATTTAATAAGGCCTAATCTAAAATAAAACTAATTAATAAACATCGTCCTTTTTACCTTGTTTTTGTTTTATTAAAACAAGGTAAATATTTTATCATTATATTTGTATTAAGTACTAAAAGAACTAACATGACTACGTTAACTATTCAATTACCAGATAGTGAAACCGGCATAATTACAACTATTTCTGAGATTGTAAAAAATGTTAAAGGAAGCAGTATCAATATTGACAGCGATGATGACGGCTTCACTGAAAGTGAGTTAACTTCTATAAAAAGAAGCTTAAAAGAAGTCGCTATGATAAAAAAAGGCGAATTAAAACCATTATCAATGAGCGATCTTTGGGATGAGTAATACTGTTAGCCCTACCCCTGAATTTAAAAGAGATTTAAAGCCTCTGTCAAAAAAACACAAAACACTTAAAGAAACTATTCAACAACTTGAACGTGATTTGATTGAAAATCCTTATCTGGGAGAATCATACGGAAAAGGAATTTATAAGGTTCGCTTATCGGATAAAAGTAAAGGTAAGGGCAAAAGCGGAGGATTTAGAGTATTATACTATCACCTGGCTATAACAAAAGAAGGAATACAAATGCTTTTGTTAAACATATTTGATAAGTCAGAAAAGTCTACAATTAAAAAGATTGATGCCGTTAAACAACTAAACGATATTGTTAATGAATATTTGGGTCAGTGAAAACGCCAATCACAATCGATTGACACTTTTTCAGGTTTAGATCAACCTTTGGTGAAGAATTGGGTAATCATCATTAAAAACTAACTCAATCAACCTATTCAACTCAATCAACCAATTCCCTACACCTCCGCCAAATACTTGTGTACAAAGCTAATCGCCATTGAACCTTCACCCACTGCGGAGGCAACCCTGTTCATGGCGCCTGCACGAACATCCCCGGCTGCAAAAACGCCCCGGCAACTTGTTTCAAGCAGGAAAGGGTCACGGTTTATTTTCCATATTTTGCCGAAATTATCATATCTTCTTAGCTCGCGCCCGGTTTCAATAAAACCCTTTTCATCCTTGAGGATGTCCAGTTTTATCCAGTCGGTATAGGGTTTCGCGCCAATGAAAACATAAAGAGCGGCGGCTTCTTTGTTTATCGTTTCTTTCGATTTAATATTGATAAGCGTTAGTTTTTCGAGGCAATTACTTCCTGTGGCCTCAGTTATTTCAGTATCAGGTAAAATATGAATATTAGGAATATTATCGATCTGCTGAATCAGGTAGGCCGACATGGAATAGGACAAACTATCCCTGCGGATAATAATATACACGTTCCTGGCAAATTTTGAAAGGTAAACTGCTGATTGCCCCGCAGAGTTGCCCCCACCAATGATGTACACTTCTTTGTCTTTACAAGCTGATGCTTCGGTCATGGCTGCTCCGTAATAGCCCCCTGCCCCTGTGAAATTTTCTATCCCTTTAACATCCAGTCTGCGGTAATCAACTCCGGTAGTAATTACAACAGTACGGCTATTAATTTCGGGTCCGTCATCAAGCACGATTGTTTTATAACCATCTTTTTGTTTGATGTCGCTAACCATCTGTGGCGACAAAAATTCAGCGCCGAGGCGTAAAGCCTGACTAATTGCACGCCTGGTAAGGTCTGCACCGCTTAAACCGGCCGGGAAGCCCAGGTAATTTTCTATTCTTGAACTCGAACCAGCCTGTCCGCCCGGCGCCTTACGTTCTATCAGCAAGGTTTTTAAACCTTCGGATGCGCCATAAACTGCCGCTGCCAATCCTGCCGGACCAGCGCCTATAATTACCACATCGTAAATTTCATTGGTGATCTGCGGGTTTACCCCAATTTTTTCGGCGATGGCCCTGATGGTTGGTTTTGTTGAAAATGTACCATCATCAAATACTACTAAAGGCAACTGATCAACACTTAGCTGATTAAGTTCCAAAATTTCCATAGCATCCGGATTTTTTTCAATATCAAGCCACCGGTAGGGAACAAGGTTACTGGCGAGATAATCTTTAATTGTATGCGATTGTGGCGAAAACTGGTACCCAACAACCTTTATACCTTTAAATTCGGGGATATAATCGTTTTGCCAGTCGTCCAGCAAATCATTTAAAACCGGGTATAGTTTTTCTTCCGGCGGATCCCAGGGTTTCATCAGGTAATAGTCAAGCTGCACGTCATTTATTGCCTTTATAGCCGCCTCAGTATCCGAATAGGCAGTTAGTAACACCCGCTTAGCTTTCGGGAATATTTTTATTGCCTTCTCCAAAAATTCAACACCTTCCATTTCGGGCATCCGCTGGTCACATACAAACATGGCAACAACATCCGAACTATTTTTCAGATCGGTAAGGCTCTCCAGTGCTTCGTTTGGTGATGTGGTGCTTAAAATCTTGTATTCCTTACCGTACACCGATTTTAGATCGCGGCTTATGGCACGCAGCACTTGCGGGTCGTCATCTATCGAAAAAATTATCGGTCGGTTCATTGTGTTTTGTAGTCCGAAAGTCCGGAAAGTCCGAAAGTCCGAAAGTTTTTTATTAGAAAATTATGTATTTAATCAAATTCGATTTAGCCTTTTTCAGCCCTATCATTTGCCGGCTTCGTCTTCATTCCACAATCGCCATTCCGGCTTCCGAAATTAAATAATTCCGAAATCGAAATTCCGAAATCCGAAATAAAACTATCCATCTATCGGGAAACAGACAATAAATTCTGTATGCCCGGGTGCAGAATTTACTTTTATCGAGCCATTGTGCTGATGAACTATACGTTGCACCACCTCCAGGCCCATCCCAGTCCCTTTACCCATTTCCTTAGTGGTAAAAAACGGGTCGAAGATCCGCGATTTTATCTCATCTGGAATGCCCCGCCCATCGTCTGCAATAGAAACCTGTACAAATTCACGAACCTTTTCGGTTTTTATAGTTAACGTTCCTTTGCCGTTTGGCTCCATGGCATCCAGCGCATTGTCAATTAAGTTTGTCCAAACCTGGTTTAATTCCCCGATCATTGCTTTTACAGGAGGTAAACTTTGATCAAGATCCTTAACCATTACGATATTGCCTTTTTTTATTTTGTAGATCAGCATCATTAAGGTATTCTTAATACCAATGTGGATGTCGGCATATTGTTTGTCCGATCCACGATCCATATGTGTAAATGTTTTAACAGAGTTAACCAGGCTGGCTATCCGGTGTGATGATTCCTGGATATTCTGCACCATTTTTTCGGTAGTAAGCAGGTTGCTTATCCAGTTAAAAACCGGCGAACAATAGTTTGCCGGGATATGACTGCAAAACGTTTCGAGGTTATCAATGCCGAAACCAAATTCCACAAAATTTTCCGCCAGCTCATAGCTATTCTCGATATTATGTTCATCCAGCCAGTCTGTTATTTCTTCTTCGCGTTTGGTCCTTTCTTTAAGGGACAACTCAGGGTGATCTTTTATAGCCAGCAGCCTGAACAGTTCGTCATTTACTGCGTCAACCTGGTCGGCACTCATTTGTATGGAGATCACTTTTTTGAAGGTATTAGGTTCCATTTTCAAATGCTCCAAAAGAGAAACCGAATCGCGCACAATGGCCGATGCGGGGTTATTCAGCTCGTGCGCAAGCCCGGCTGATAGTTTACCCAACGCCATCATTTTTTCACTTTGCTGCTGGAGGGCGGTAAACTCGCGCACACGGCTGCTCATTACATGCACCAATGCTTGTGTAAGCTCAAAATGGCCCGTTATCATTTCCTTTATTCTTTCTGTGGGGAACGAAAGCAGGTGCAACTCTCCGATTGCCTGCCCGGTTGCAGTAGCCGTCACCGCCCTCGAAAAGGGCAGGTAGCCGGTAATATCACCGGGACCAAGGGCGGCAAACTCACGCCTGCTGCCATTTTGAATGAGGTTTAACTGAATACGGCCACTAATAATAAAATGCGGCCCGGCAAGTGGCTGGCCCGGCGTAGTCATCAGGTCGCCATCCTGCAACACTTGCTCTTTGCTGTTGTCAATGAGCCATTGCAGCTGATCGTCAGGCACATTTTTTAATGCGCCGAATGTTTTGAGGGTAGAAACGGTAACTGGTTGCATATCCTTAAAAGTAGTAATTATATTTTATTCCAAAAGTCGGTAATGCCTTAAAATTTGGATTATAGTTGAGCAATACAACAACAAAACGATGATCTTTGATTCCAACAATTATTCATTATTTTTAAACGTTTTAAAATACGAACTACTTTAATAATGGACATAAAAAACAGGAACGACGGTAAAAGAGGGGTTTTTTATATGGAAGATGATGGTAAAGAGATCGCTTTAATGCATTATATTTTTGCCGGAACGGGTAAAATGATCATCGACCATACTGAAGTAAACGACGCCTATGGAGGAAAAGGGCTTGGCTTACAATTAGTAAAAGCAGGCGTTGCCTACGCAAGGGAAAACCATATGAAGATACAGCCGCTGTGCCCCTTTGCCAAAAAGATATTTGATAGAACGGCCGCTTTTGCAGATGTTTTATTTTAGATCAGCACGTAACTAAAGACTTTTGACATAACAATATGAAATACGAATTAGAGCATCCAGTAGTAGCCAGTATAGGTACAGAGAAATATAAGTGCACCGTTGAATGGCGCAATGGTAAATTTATTACGGATGAACCTGAAAGTGTTGGAGGGAAAGATGAAGGGCCCGATCCTTATACCCTTTTATTATCATCTCTGGGCACCTGCACCCTTGCAACCCTGCGCATGTATATCGACAGAAAGTGCTGGGATATCCCCCAAATATCGGTATCGGTAAATATGTACCATGAAACCAGGGAGGAAAAAACCGTAACGGTAATTGACCGCGACCTCAACTTTTTATCGCCCGTAACCGATGAACAACGTGAACGGATGGTGCAAATTGCCAAAGTATGCCCTATTTCAAAATTGCTGGAAGGCGAAATACATATCCGCACCTTTGCTTACAGCGATAGCGATACAGGCAAGATACACACCTACCCAAACGACGATATCTCTGTAGTATGGAAACCTGAACTTTGCAGGCATGCCGCGCGTTGCGCTACACAGCTGCCTACCGTTTTTAACCCCGGCGCAAAACCCTGGGTAAATATGGATGGTGCAACCAGCCAGGAGATCAGGGAACAGGTGGCCAGGTGCCCGACAGGGGCCTTGAGTATTGTTGAGGAAAAGAGGTCAGAGGGTGGAGGTTAGTTTAGCAATCAAGTTTATCTGTGATAATTTCTCCCGCATTATCTTAGCATTTTTTGAATCCAGTCTATACAGTTAGAGGGGTCAACTATTGACCATGAATGAGGATGCCTTGTTCCGTCTAACCTATAGCCTTTTCCAAGGGCCGGTACTAATTCAGCATCAGTATTGCCGTTTAAATTTAGAAAATTAATCATGGCTGATAAATCTGCCGCATTCATATCATAATAGTCTCGATTCCGTTCTTTTAGTTGCCATAAGATGTCGGGGTCGCAATAAAGCCGGATCGGAACTTTTGAAAGATATTTAGCGTTCCCACCATCTTTTTGGGACCTTGAATACATCGAACGTTTGATATATTGATCGGGGTATTGGTCAGGTGAGCCACCATAAATCTTGTTGCAACTATTAACAATTGATTTAGATTCTATCAATCCATTCGATCTTCCTGCATTTAAGTTAGCCCTCCCATCATTCATTAATATGAATCGCTTTGAAGTATTATAAAGCCCTGCGATGTCAACCGGTGGATCTATGCCAATCACCGCAGCGGGCAAAACAAATGTTTTATTGCTGTCTTGTCTTGATATTTCGGTATACCTCAATGCAAGCATTCCGCCACCAGACAACCCGGCCAAAATAAATTTATCTTTTGGCGCTTGATAACTTTCTATCACTGCTTTAAACGTTTCGTTTAAGAATTTTAATGTTACGTCATCATCATCAATGTCACCATTATTGATTGATAATATTACTATTAAAATATGATTATCTGATGCTGATTGTATTAACGCCTTATTACAGCAAATTACACTTTCTGCCGATTCACCGCTGCTGGGTAGCAAAACCAACGTACTATTAATAGCCCCCTGGGGCAACAAAACGTAATAAAACAACGAGTTTGAACTAACATTATTTAAATAAATATTCTCATTGTCAAAAGGCATGCGACTACTTCTCCTTAAGGAGCTCAAGTAAGGGTCATCTAAATCCACGAATTGGCCATCTATAAAATGGCCCTCAAGTGAGAGCCCTGATTCCAAAGTAATTTTACCCTTACCCTGTAAAATATTATTTACAAAAGAACCACTCATCATGTCCCCATCGTCATCTATTTTACCCTTACCTTGAAGAATTCCATCATTAAACACACCTTCAAGTGAATAATTATCAGGTAACAAATATTTACCCTGGCCATTTAATTTACCTCTTTTTAAGTAGCCTATATATTTGCCAATCTCTTTACCATGTCTACGCCAAATGGCGATGCCGTATCCATCAGCATAATTATCAATGCAATCTCCTTTCCAGATTATAGAATCTTTGGGTGAATAATTATAGTCCCATATCCGGCATCCGGAAACTCCATCTTTTATGTATTTTCCTGTAGTCTTTTGTGCGAAAGTGATAAATGATAATAAACAGAATATAGAAGCAAGAAAAAATTTCATGTAGTATTTGTTGTTAATAATGAAGTTATAAATATCGATTATTTGCGAATCCATAAGAATAGTTTAACCTTATTTAACCAAAGTACACGTTGTTAACATACACCGTACCGGGAACGTTTGCTTTTCTATCATGACCAAAATCTTAACAAATCATCTTTGCTTTCCCTCGCTTTCAGCACTTCAAAAGTATTATTCTCATCATCGTACCCAATAACTTTAGGAATTTGCCTGCTGTTATACCGCGACCACATGCTTAAAGTATAGGCACCGGTATCATGGATTAAAATATAGTCGCCCTCTTCAGCGTCAGGCAATTCGATGTCCCTTGCAATTATATCACCTGCAAAACATAAGGGACCGGCAATAATGTATTTGTTTTCTGCTTTCCCGGTTTTTAGTTTTCCGGTTTTGTCCACAAGCGTAATCTGATGGTGCCAGTCGTCAGGGTTATAGCATTTACGTAAAAGAAGGTCGGCGCCAACGTGGGTCATTATAATATTATAGCCGTTTTCCCTTTTCACGTATTCAACTTTGGATGCCACCCAACCCGTATTAGCATAAATGTAACGGCCGAATTCGGTAATTAACCTGAATTGCCCGTCGAAAAGTTCCGGAAGTTTTTCTTTCAGCATGGTCTGGTATTCCAGCATTGAAACAGGTCTCTTATCCGCATAATAAGAAACCGGGAGTCCACCGCCAATGTCGAAAACTTCAATCTGGTTTTTCGCCGAGGGCGAGCTTTCGTTTACTTCATTGGCAAAGTTCAATACTTTTCCGATGCCATCGATGAGCAAATCGACAGGGCAGCCCTGCGAACCAATATGCACGTGGATACTTTTTAACCAGGCATATTGACGATAGTAAGCTTTTAGCTTTTCCCGGTGGTCGTTCAGTGGAATACCGAATTTTGAAATGGTGCCGGCAACACTTGTAGCTCTTATACTACCGGTACCCACCTGCGGGTTTATCCTGACGCCGATAATACTTTTTGATGGCAAGGTTTTTAATATTTCCGCGATCCGGTCAAGCTCATCAAAAGAATCGGCATTTATATGTACACCCAGTTTTAGGGCATATTCAATTTCCTCTTTTGTTTTGGCAGGCGAATCAAACACCACTTTCCCCGGTAAAAATCCCGCTTTTTCGGCCATATAAAGTTCGGGGAGACTTGCAACCTCTGCCCCTGCACCCAGGTCCTTTACTTTGGTCAAAATCCGGGCTAAAGGATTCGCTTTTACGGCAATTGCATGCAGTGTTTCTTGCGGGAACCGGTTTGCCAAATCTTCGATCCGTTTTTCGAGGAAGGAAAGATTATAAAAGATAAGCGCGGTGTCATCGGCATTTATTAACATTTCCTGGTTCAACGCATCAGTAAATACAGCGCTCATTGCGGCAGCCGTCAAATTTGAGGGTAGTGAATTCGGTTGATGTTGTTGTTCCATGGCGGAAAGCTTGTTTATTCAATAATACTTGTTTTGTTTTTCTATAGATAAAAAACCTTAATTGTTCTGATTAGCGTGCTTGTTAAATACCTGCCTTTCTTCCACCAAAGCCTTATTCATCACAAAATAAAAAAACAAACCTCCAATAATGTAAAACAGTACGTCTATCCAGTCGGCTGTATATTTTTTTGATAATAAAGGCAGTAATCCTTCGAACACCAGGCTCACATAAATCACAATGAAAATTACATACCTGCGCGCAAAAATATAATGGTTGTTTTTGATGATAAACACCCTTTGAAACCAAAGTGCAAGGTTGCCAATAACTGGTATGGCAAAGGCATCGTTTATGTTACCGTTAACATAAGGCAGGGGGTGACCAAGTTTTCGGGTAGTAATTACCACTACCCATACAATGCAGCCAATAATAAACCATGGGTTAAGCAATGTTTTCATTCAGCCGGTGATTAAGCTTAACAATACCAGCAATAAGGTAACGAAAATGAAAAAAGCGATCTGCACGTAGTAGGCCAGCCATCGTACCTTGTTTAAAATACTTTTGAACCAGCGGGTAAGGGTCCCGTCATCCGGTTTAATAAAAAAGTAATCGTTTTCTTTTAGCAGCTCCCTGTTGATTTGTTTTTCCACTTCGCGCGAGAAACGCTTGGGTTCCAAAAACTCATTGCAAAACAGACACCGGTCATCAACCTCGCCGTTCCACATGGTCCACTCCCCGCAATGCGGACATTTAATTTCCCTGATCTGGCTCATTATTGCTGTCTGCTAAATCAAATATAAGGGAAAAATAGTGTAGAGGGTAAGGCCGTGGCATCGCCTTAACCCACAGGCTTGGTGAATCGCCTGACAGGCGATAGAAAGACAGCGTTAATTTTCCCGGATCAAAAATCTCCGTTTTTCCAGGCCAGGCCAAAAAAGGATGTCAGCCGGTTCATTTTTCTGATCAGCTTGCTGTTGAATTTGGCTTTAAATTTTTCAAATCCATGAAGTTTTGCCGATGGCATATCGGGAATCGTGATGGTGCCGGTTTGCGAACGGATGGGCATTGCCGTTGGCCGCTTTTCTATCACCAAAATACTATCGTAATAATGCATGGAGTTTACTGATGTGGTGAAGGAACTTACCGGTAAGGCGGCCTCCTTTGAATGATAGGCATTCAGCTGATCAATAAAATCTTTTGAATATTCAATAAAGCTTCCCTTCCGTTTGTACCCCCCGCCGTACTCCTTCCAGTAGGAAGTATGCAGGTCTTCGCAAAGGTACACACCATCAGGTTTAACGTGGCCAAAAAGCTCCTCGAACGAAACGATCTGCTGTAACATGGTATGCCCTCCATCATCAATCAATATATCAAATGGCGGAACCTCTTTTATCACCTCTTTTAAAAAGTCACGGTCGGATTGTGAGCCGATCATGATCTTTATATTTTCTTCCTCAACCTGTTTGCAATTAGGATTTATATCAATGCCGTATATTTTTGCTTTATCACCAAAATATTTCTTCCACATTTGTAAACTTCCACCCTGGAACGTCCCTATCTCCAACAAAACAATTTCCTTACCCCGGTATTTACTAAAATGGCGGTCATATACTTCAAAATAATGACTCCATTTATCAATAACACGCTTGTTGTTCTCGTTAAAATAAATTTCTAAATCGTTCATTGGAGTTTAATAAAAAAGTAAAAAAATAATTTAGGGCTTCTTTGTTACGGAATTGGGTATAATAATAAATAAAAAAATCAGGTAGCGCTCTATTATTTCAAAATCTTTACGAAAGCCCGGGTCGCCACAAAACTAAATTCCATGTTAATATTTAAATAAATCTTATATTTAGAGTTATAAACCTCGCTTTTTATCCTCAATAAAACAATGAAAACTAACATTATCACACTTTTGCTTTGTGCCTTATCGCTGCAAAGCCTCGCCCAGCAATCCACCCAAACAGACGACCCGCGCTTTAAAGGTTTAGATACCGCTTTTACCCGGGTTCTTAAAACATGGCATGCGGCGGGTTTCGCTGTTGCGGTAGTTGAGAAAAACTCGGTGGTGTATGCCAATGGTTTTGGATACCGCGATATTGCCGGCAAAATGCCCGTAACGCCAAATACGCTGTTCGCAATAGGCTCGTGCAGCAAAGCATTTACGGCGACTTTAATTGGCAAACTGCAGCAGGATGGCAAGCTTGATATTGATAAACCGGTGACCAATTATTTGCCTGAATTAAAATTTTATAATGATGCGATGAAAAGCACCATCACGCTGCGCGATATGATGAGCCACCGTACCGGTTTGCCCAGGCACGATCTTTCCTGGTATTTTTTCAATACGCCTTCAACAGACAGCCTGATCATGCGCATACAGTACATGGAGCCAACATTTGGGGTTAGGCAAAAATGGCAATACAATAATTTCATGTTCGCGGCACAGGGCGCGGTAGTTGCGCATCTTAGCGGGAAAAGCTGGCAAGATAATATCAGGGAAAAGTTCTTTGTGCCGCTGGGGATGTCGCGCTCTGATCTGACTATCCCCGAACTCCAAAAAAGCGATGACATTGCTACCGGCTATGGAGTAAAAAAGGACAGCATCATAAAAAAACTGGATTATTACCATATCGACGGCATGGAACCTGCAGGCGCGATCAACAGCAGCGTTAATGATATGGCTAAATGGGTGACAGCCTGGATAAACAACGGAAAATATAATGGCAAAGAGATTATCCCCGAAAGCTACCGCAATGATGCCATCAGCTCACAGTCGGTTATTGACGGCTCCTTGCCCGGCAAGGATAATCCGGATATTTATTTCGCAAATTATGGCTTTGGCTGGATGCTGGCATCCTATAAGGGCCATTACAGGGTGGAACATGGCGGCAATATTGACGGATTTTCGGCAAGCACCTGCTTTTTCCCTGCGGATAGCATAGGCATTATTGTATTGAGCAATCAGGACGGATCGGCTGTGCCTTCCATTGTTAGAAATTTAATTGCCGACCGCTTGCTCAACCTTAAATATCATGACTGGAACAGCGATTTGAAACATAATGCTGATAAAGGCAAACTGGAAGCCGAAAAGGCCAAAAAAGAAAAAGTGGCTGAAATAAAGCATCCCGCCACGCACACCCTGGCTGATTTTGCCGGCAATTATAAAAATCCGGGTTACGGAACCATGAAGTTATTTGTACGGAATGATTCCCTGTTTGTAAAAACGGTAACCCAGACCATTTGGCTGCGGCATGCCAACTTTGATATTTTTGATGTTTTTGATGCCAACCCGAAAGAAGCGATTGATACTTCGGAAACGCCGGACTTGAAATTACAGTTCAGAATGAATTTATCAGGCGATATTGAAAGCCTGGAGGGCAAGCTGGAAGGAGGGTTACACCCGATAGTATTTACCAAAGAAATTGAAGCCAAAAAAGTGACCGCAGCC
>Ga0364860_10247_pt1 | contig 41074 bp, 37 predicted proteins | sample ExccelAu500001D4_FD_206916 | JGI IMG/M metagenome (GOLD analysis project Ga0364860, IMG submission 206916) | Enriched cells from Trout Bog Lake Hypolimnion, Wisconsin, USA - BchlTB.Aug20.5000.01 .D4 | ecosystem: Environmental > Aquatic > Freshwater > Lake > Hypolimnion/Profundal zone | place: USA...
TTCCGAAGACCTCCAGTATTTAAAAGAAAATGTACCTGAAATAGAATATATTACTCCGAAAAATTTCACAGGCCGTTTCGGGAACAGTTCAAATGTAATCCGCGATAAGAAGAACGGATCATTCAATGTGAAAGGTGATTATCCCGATTATGTGAAAATAGATCCCGTTACCGTGTTGAAGGGGAGATGGATTAACGATATGGATATCCGCGACAAGCGAAAGGTATGTGTGATCGGAGAAAAGGTATTCGAATCGTTGTTTGATCCGAAAGAAGATCCGCTGGGAAAGTATCTCAAGATATCAGGGGTCTATTACCAGGTGGTCGGACTGATCAGGGCTGAAACCCGGATCAACATTAATGGTCGGACTGAAGAGTCTATATCACTGCCGTTTACAACGATGTTGCAGACCTATAATATGGGCAATCAGGTTCATTTTCTCGCGATTACTGCCCAAAAAGGGATTCCGGTCAGTGTTGTTGAGGATAAAGTAAAGGAATTCATCAAAAAAAGGCATTCCATTGCCCCGACCGACCTTCAGGCCTTGAACAGCGTGAATATCGAAAAGGAGTTTAAGCAGATGAGCGGACTTTTTTTGGGAATCCAGATCCTGACCTGGATCGTAGGAATTGGAACTCTGCTTGCCGGGGTGATCGGGGTAAGCAATATTATGCTGGTAATCATTAAGGAGCGGACCAAAGAGATCGGTGTACAGCGGGCGATCGGCGCGACGCCACGTACAATCATCAGCCAGATTATGATGGAGAGCGTTGTCCTTACCACACTTGCCGGTTATATCGGATTATCCATGGGTGTCGGTCTGCTCGAATTAGTGAACAAGATCATAGAAAGCACTGCTGGTCAGAGTGGCGATCGTGCGTTTTTTGCGCACCCTGAGGTTAGTCTGACTGTCGCTGTTTCAGCATTGGTCGTTTTGATCATCGCAGGCCTTTTTGCAGGGATGATTCCCGCTTCCAGGGCTATTCAGATCAAACCAATAGATGCCTTACGGGAAGAATAAAAGATAAATTAGTATAAATAACAGAATAACTTGAAGTATCATGAAAAAGAATAGTGGAAGTATCCTCAGAAAGATTTTTAAAATTTTCGGGCTGATCATATTGGCCGCAGTGTTCATCGGAACACTGGTATTCCTTTACCAGAAATCGCAGAAAAAACCCGATGTTTACGAGATTCAGACGGCCAAGATCACCAATATTGTCAAGAAAACTGTAGCAACCGGTTCGGTTATTCCCCGCAAGGAGATCGAAATAAAACCGCAGGTTTCAGGGATTGTTGAGGAGATATTTATCGTTGCCGGGCAAAAAATTAAGGAGGGTGATGTCCTTGCCCGGGTAAAGATCATCCCCGATATGGTCAACCTGAATGCAGCCGAATCACGCGTGAACCGGGCCAAACTAAATCTGGAAGATGCCCGGATCGACTTCGACAGGCAGACCGTACTTTTTGGCAAACAGGTAATTTCCAAAGAGGAGTTTCAGAAGGCAAAACTGGCCTTTAATTCGGCGAAGGAGGAGATGGAAGCTGCAGATAACAACCTGGAACTGATCCGGAAAGGGGTTACTAAAAGTTCAGCAACCACTACCAATACCCTGATCCGTTCCACGATTCAGGGGATGGTACTCGATGTTCCGGTTAAAGAGGGGTTCTCTGTCATCCAGGCGAATACCTTTAATGCCGGCACAACGATCGCCATCATCGCCGATATGAACGACATGATTTTCCAGGGGAAGGTTGACGAAACCGAAGTGGGAAAAATTAAAGAGGGGATGAACATCGAACTGACCATCGGAGCGATTGAATCTGAAAAATTTAATGCGGAACTTAAATATATTGCACCCAAGGGGGCAGTCGATAACGGAGCTATTCAGTTTGATATTAAAGCAGATGTGAAGCTTAAGGAGAACCAGTTTATCCGCTCAGGCTATAGTGCAAACGCCAATATTGTCCTCGAAAAACGGGACAGTGTACTGGCTATTCCTGAAGGATTGCTGAAATTTGAAAAAGACTCCGCATTTGTTGAAGTAGAGTCGCTTCCTCAGAAATTTGATAAAAGGTTTGTTAAAACGGGCATTTCCGATGGGATTAATATTGAGATCCTCTCGGGAATTACCAAAACTGACCGGTTAAAAGGATTACTTGTAGATCCAAAAAAGAAAGTAGCTGATAAAAAATCGTAAAATCCTGAAATAACACCCAAACATTTAATAATTTAGCGAATCCGCTGATCCTTAAAATTTTCACCTATGATACGGAATATAATTGCGATTACCTTTTTACTTCTCGGGGTGCAGCTTACCTCTCTTCAGGCCCAGGACGTCTGGAGCCTTGAGAAGTGTATCAACTATGCGCTGGAAAACAATATTAAAATAAAGCAGGGGGTCATCTCTACCCAGTATCAGCAGAACCAACTGAAACAGTCTAAATTTTCTCGGCTACCTAACCTTAGTGGTCAGTTATCACAGAATGAGAACTATGGACGATCTCTGACCTATCTGAATACGTATGAAAATATCAACTCTTCAGAGACAGATGCCGGTATAGGTACTACACTTCCGATCTTTCAGGGGTTTCAGATTGCAAGCAGCATATCTAAACTTAAGCTTGATCTTCAGGCCAGTATCGAAGATCTTGCCAAGGCAAAAAGCGATATTTCGGTAAATATTGCCTCCACCTATCTTTCCATACTTTTTGCCAAGGATTTGGTCAAGGTATCGGAAAATCAACTCCAGGTTACCCATCTCCAGATTGCTCAAACCAATGAAAAAGTTGAAGCTGGAAGTCTTGCCAGGGGCAGTCTTCTTGATATTGAGGCGCAGGCCGCAGGTGAAGAGCTGGATCTGGTGAACGCCAAAAATCAGCTGCAGATCGCCAAACTTTCACTTACCCAGTTGCTTGAATTGCCGGTAAAGGATACCTTTGATGTGGAAGTTCCGGTACTTCCTGAGATCTCGGCACAGGCTTCCATTGCCACTTCCAATGAGGTTTACACTGCCGCATTGCAGAACCGCCCTGAAATCAGAGGGGCCGACTTCCGTTACCAGAGTTCCAAATTCCAATTGAAGATCGCGCAAAGTGCCCTTTATCCCAATATAAGTTTATACGCAAATCTTTACGATAATTACAATAATATTTATACTGATCTTACCGGGAAAAAAATAGATTTTAACTCCCAGTTAAGCAATAACCAGCGTAAAGGTTTTGGTGTACAGATGAATATCCCGATTTTTAACCGTTTTCAAAGCAAAATCCAGATCGATAATGCCAGATTACAGGTTTCAAATACAGCCCTGGATCTTGAGAGTGCCAAGAAATTGCTCCGTTCTGATATCGAAACGGCTCAGACCAATGCCATTGCAGCTCTGAACAGGTTTATCTCGAATCAAAAAGCGGTCTCCTCCATAAGAGAGGCATTTCGGTATGCGGAAGAAAAATTTAATGTAGGGTTGGTCAATGCGGTAGAGTATAATACTGCAAAAACCAAGCTGGCTAAATCTGAATCTGACCTGCTCCAGGCTAAATATGAGTTTATCTTCCGGACCAAGATCCTCGATTTTTATCGCGGCCTTCCATTGAAACTATAGGCATTATCCTGATCTTTGAATTCTGACAGGCGATTGCAAATCCGTTTTTAATCCTACGACCCCGATGGTTTTTTATAACCTTCGGGGTCTCACTTTTGGTAAAAACAGTAAATTGCAGGTGGGCGTTCACTCAAAATATGGTTCAACCGAAATAAACAATCATCCTCGCGGGTAAAATAACGGAACAACTAAACAATTGTGGTTTGATGTTCGTTTAGCAATTATGAATCAAGTCTGGTTAACTCGTATTTCCCTGATCTGCGTGATATCCTTTTGTTTTGAAGGGTGTACGAAAAGCTATCCTGTAGTGGAAAAGAGTCGGTCAGGCCAGGTTTCACAAACTCCTGTTCCGGTTGATACAGTCACTGTGGTAAGGACATATCTTGCCTTAGGCGATTCATATACAATCGGAGAAGGCGTTAATCCCAATGATCGATATCCGGCACAGGCCGCAACCTTACTTGTTTCCCGGGGGTGGGAGACATTTTCGTCTGTCCAATATATTGCCCAAACCGGATGGACCACCTTGGATCTGGCAAAGGCTATCGACTCACAAAATCTTACTCCCCCGTTTGATCTGGTTACCCTGATGATTGGGGTGAATGACCAGTATCAGCTGGAGGATACCACAGGTTACAGGGCCAACTTTGCCAGGCTTTTAAATACATCGGTTCAACTTGCCGGAAACAGGAGCTCCAGGGTGATTGTGCTGTCAATCCCCGATTATGGAGTTACCCTTTTTGGTTCAGGTTGGCCAAATGTTGGGAAAGAGATCGATGAGTTTAACGCAATCAATCAGACAGTAACATTATCCAGGAATATTGCGTATTTGGATATTACAGCCATCACCAGGCAAGCGGCCAATAGCCCGGGATTGATTCTGGGTGAAGGCCCGCATTTCACGGGTGCCGAATATGCGTTGTGGGCTGCTCCACTTGCCGATTTGATGGCAAAAGCACTTAGGAATTAAATTCCGGGGCTAGTGATAGTTTCACTTTAAGGGGAAAATAATGATAGCTTCACTCTAAATGAAACGATCACTATAATCATTTCAGGTATTAGAGAAATCGATCCAATTTATGGTTGCCTCGTCTGCCCGTTTTCCTGGTAATCCGGCTCAATCATATAATCTTTTCCATATAATGCCTCATTACCAATTAATTGAATCCGGGGAGGATTATTCCCGTCCTTCTCCACATAAATTGTGGCAATATCCTGAAATTCAGTTTCATTAAGAGCCACACTCAACGTAATGGTGTGTAAATTTCCCTCGATATTATAGGTTACATTAATATAATCGATCTGTCCATCGCCATTCAAATCCAGATTATTAAAATCGGAATGTTCGTCATTGAGGTTTTTCTCAAAAATCTCCAAGGTTTCAGATTCCCGAAAAATCTTCATTACCGCAAAAAGATTCAGATTATCGCCCGGCATCCCCAGGGACCCATTGTTATTCCGGAACTGGGTTGAGTCATTGTTGGTAGTAACGCCCGTGCCGGACTGTGCCCATGAGATTTCAGGGAGCAGGCATATCAGGAAGATAAAAGCCGGAATGAGATTAATTTGCATTTTCTTCATAATTAAAGGTTAGCGGGTTAAAATTATAATTTCTTTTCACTGTTGGTGCGTTAATTCTTAATATACTATTATAACACTTTAAAATACAATTATATATAATCGTTCTTTGATTTTGAGATTTGAATTGACTTGATATTCAATTTTGCACTTTTAAAGTGTAAATTATGAATTCTGGTAAATATATATTCCGTCAGATGTTGGACTTTGTAAACCAATATGAATTCAACAAGTGCGTAAAACGCTATTCTGGTAACCATCGGGTACGCGATTTCAAATGTTGGAACCAGTTTGTACAACTGTTGTTCGGACAAATAACTTCGTTGGACTCGCTTCGTTCAATCTGCACTTGTTTGCAAGCGCACAAGGGGCAACTGTATCATCTGGGCGTTAAACAAAGCGTTGATCATACAACCCTTTCGCGTGCCAACGAGAATCGCGACTGGCGTATTTTTGCCGATTTTGGGGAATATCTCATTGGTTTAGTTCGTCCGCTCTATACTGACTTTCCTGTCCCCAATGTAAATATTAACAATGAGGTTTTTGCTCTTGACTCAACCACGATTTCATTGAGTATAAACCTTTTTATCTGGGCAGAAGGAAAATACACCAGAGGAGCTGTTAAAGTGCATACGTTGCTCAATTTGCGTGGCAGCATTCCTGAATTTGTTCTTGTTACTGATGGTAAGTATCATGACAGCAATGTGCTTGATGTTCTTGTTCCACAACCAGATGCAATTTACCTGATGGATAAGGCATATGTCGATTTTGAAGCATTATATCGCATGCAATTGGCAGGTGCTTACTTTGTTACAAGAGCAAAATCGCCATTGAAATACGAAGTAACAGAACAGAACTTCAACATTGATCAAAACACTGGGCTACGAACCGACAAAACAATTGTCCTGACTGTGGCAAAGTCTAAAAAGCTTTACCCTGAAAAATTACGGTTGGTTGAGTACTATGATGCAGACAAGGATTTACACCTCGTTTTTTTGAGCAATAATTTTGAAGTAACCGCTCTTGAAATTGCCAGACTATACAAAAATCGCTGGCAAATCGAGGTCTTTTTCAAGTGGATAAAACAAAATCTAGTCATCAAAAAACTGTGGGGACATTCACAGAATGCAGTCAAAATACATATTTGGACTGCTATTTGCGCCTATCTGATCGTTGCATACATGAAACACGTTTTAAAAAGCAATTATTCAATTTATGAGATAATGCAAATTTTAAGCGTTTCGGCTTTCGACAAAACCCCGATCCGTGATTTGCTTACCATGTCTCAAGTCAATCAAAATGTCAAAGAACTACAGTATAATTTGTTCGATAATACGTTCTAATTTTTAACGCACCACCAGTGATTTCTTTTAGTGATTCCTTTCATGAACCAGAACTTCCGGTACCGGTAAAAGTGCAAAAAATGATCAATCCATCCCGATTTATTGAAAAATTCCATGCTGACCTCCGGAGTAAATCTATTCAGAAGCAGTTGCCTTCAAAGGTTGGGAACTAAGTTTTGATTATAGCTAATGTTGCGGTCTCTGATTCAGGTTCATTTGCATAAATGTAACCCCTTTCAACGAAACAGAATGATTAAAATTCGGACTGATCTCCTTTGTTTCAGATTTCACGGTTAGTTTCCCGTTTTCATCATAGCTTTCCATGGCGAGGAACATTCCCCCTTCGAAACCTTCATAACCATAATAGGCGCCCATTTCAGTTTTCTGCCAGCTGCGCCTGTCGATATTCAGATTTGCCTCTTTTGTAAACCAAAGATGAGCATTGGTCTTCCTTTCCGAATCAGTATAAGTATATTCATCACAATGATAACCTGCAATTACCCGGGTATTTCCGGTCTTCGTAAAATTCCCATGGGCAGTTTTTTGAACTGGTTTTTCTCCCTGATTGGCCGGAGCTGCATGTTCATCGGGGATGGCAGAAATCATCGCCATCTTATTGTTATTGTTATCTATCAGGATTATAAAGCATTTGTTTTCTCCGTCCATAACCGTGAATGAATTGACCGGAACCGTTTTTCCTTTCTCATTGGTCACTGTTTTTGATTCAATCCCGACATCGGGGGAGCTGGAGCTGAAATACATATAAAGATCCATGTTCATAGTCTCCTTTTTACTGTAAGACTCCATAACCATGTAGAGTCTTGAGGTAAAATTATATTCATCCTTATGTTTTAAATCAACCTTACCCCCGAATAAATTGGCAATATTCATTCCGGCCGGCATTTGTCCCGGTTGATTTTGCGCGGGTTTGCCCTGGTTTAGTTTTGCAATCGAGTCATTTGCACTGGCTGCTTTATTTTTCAGAGCGGTAGAATCCACTGCCCCTTTTGCGGCATCTTTCGTCAGCGAATTCAGCGCTTTTGAAGCTTTATTCCTGATCAGATTTCCAAACTGTGCTTTCGAAAGCGCAGGTGTGAGAATGATCAAGGCGAGAATTAGGATTAATTTTTGTCTTTTCATATGCCTGGAAGTTAAAATGTAAAGGCTAAATATAGATAATTTTAATTCAAACTGCAAATTACGCAAATGAATTGCAAAATCCTTCTGAAAGTCATCAAAAACATCATTCGGGATAAACCAAACCCTGTGTTTTTAGACAACAATGGTTTTATATTTAGTAAAACCTTATTAGTTAATTAATTAAAATAAGTGGATATCGTATTCAAACAGGAATCTTCTGATTCTGTACGAGTCCCATTTTACCACTAAATCATACTTCAGCAACTTTTTGATAAAGAAACTGAAAGAGTCAGAACTTTATTGTCACTTGTGTGTAATCTTCTTAACTGAAAATTTGACTAACCAATTATTCCATTTATGAGTAATAAATCAACAAAAGGGATTTGGAAAGTAATTACTGCTTCCTCCCTGGGTACAATGATTGAGTGGTACGACTTTTATATTTTTGGAAGTCTGGCTGTTGTATTATCCACGAAATTCTTTCCCACTGACAACCCATCGGCAGCTTTCTTGTCTACCCTTGCAACCTTTGCAGCCGGATTTGTAGTGCGCCCTTTTGGAGCACTGTTTTTTGGAAGATTAGGAGACCTGATCGGGAGAAAGTATACCTTCATGGTCACACTTCTGATCATGGGGGGTGCCACCTTTTTGATCGGATGCATTCCCGGCTATAAATCCATTGGTTTCCTGGCCCCCTTACTGGTATTGATTTTAAGGTTACTCCAGGGTCTGGCTTTAGGAGGAGAGTATGGCGGTGCCGCAACCTATGTCGCTGAACATGCTCCCAAAAATCAAAAAGGGTACTGGACTTCCTGGATTCAGACTACGGCCACTGCCGGCTTGTTTGTATCCTTGGTCGTGATTTTATTAACAAAGGGAATCCTTTCCAAAGAAGCTTTTGAGGAGTGGGGTTGGAGAGTCCCGTTCTGGATCTCCATTTTTATGGTTGTGATCTCCTACCTGATTCGTAAAAACATGGTAGAATCACCGGTATTTGCCAAGGCAAAACTGGAAGGAAAGACTTCCGTAAATCCGTTAAAGGAGAGCTTCAATAACCGGTTCAACCTGAAATTTGTTTTATTGGCTTTATTCGGAGCTACTATGGGACAAGGAGTTGTGTGGTATACCGGACAGTTTTATGCCATGAGCTTTATGAAAACTGTGCAAAACATCGATGCTTCACAAGTGGATACGTTACTCGGTATGGCCCTGTTAATCGGGACTCCGTTCTTCGTTGTATTTGGATGGCTGAGTGATAAAATTGGTCGTAAATCAATCATGATGACCGGTCTGCTGCTGGCTGTTTTTTTATACCGGCCAATCTACCGGCAAATGTATGACCTGACTGATTCCAAAGCAATGAAGCAGGGTGGAAATCCGGTCATTCCGGAAAGCTGTAAAGAGGTGGGTTCACCGGTAGCTACGGTTTTTACAGAACCTGACAAGTGGGATCCTACAGTTAAAAATACAAGAGTATTTATTGAATCCAAATCGGATACAACGTTCTCGGACGGGGCTAAATTTCACTATACCAAAACAGATACTTTATACCTGGCTAAGGAGTTAGCCTACGATTTTAAGAGTAATACGGCTAATGAAATCTGGTTGAAATATGATACTTATGACCGGTCCGGGGCATTGGTTCATCACAAAGTGAAACTTAAAAACGGGTTAAAAGCCGGGGATGTACCTGCAAAAACAGATACGCTGGGAACTGTGGCACTTCGGCAATTTACGGATGGCAGTTCAGCACACAAATCGCATGAACATGGAATTAGTACCAGAGCCAATATTATTGTATTAAAGAATATTGGTGGGGAGGTTAAATGGGTTCTCGTATTTTTGGTATTTATCCAGGTATTACTGGTAACGATGGTTTATGGTCCGATTGCCGCATTCCTGGTGGAGATGTTTCCGGTGAAGATCAGGTATACTTCGATGTCATTGCCCTATCATGTGGGAAATGGAATCTTTGGCGGATTATTACCCGCTATCTCCACCTATTTTGTAACAACGGCTAAAAGTATCGGAAATCCTGAATTCTATCTCGAAGGATTATGGTACCCGATTGGAATTGCTGCCGCATGTTTTATCATTGGGATGGTGTATATCGACCGGAAAATCAATACTCTTCACGACTAACATCTTTATTATGAACAAAATAAAAAAATACTTAGGATTTGTCTGGATTCTTCTGGCAATGGCTGTTTCCTACTACTTTATCGGAATCTTTGGAAGTAAATTGACCTCGGGCAAACAGGATGATCTGGTTTTTGGGATTATAATCTTTTTCATTCTGTTACCTTTGATTGTTACCGGATTGGCCATCTTTGGCTGGTACGCCTTAACGGGTGAATATGATGATTAAGTTTCCAGCCAGATCCTTGATTTTTAGTATCGTGAGTCAGTCAGGGCTCAGGAAGCGTCTATTTGTAGTGACCGGGTGACTTTCAGGTCCTGAATACCGTCACCAGATCACTTGAGTGATTTTCTTTGGCTTTGCAGATTTACGTTGTGCAGCAATTAGTTTTATAGTGACCGGGTGACTTTGAGAACCTGGACACCGTCACCCGATCACTTGAGTGATTTGCTTTGGCTTTGCAGATTTACGTTGTGCAGCAATTAGTTTTATAGTGACCGGGTGACTTTGAGAACCTGGACACCATCACCCGTTCACTTGAGTGATTTGCTTTGGCTTTGCGTCAGGCCAATTTAAATTGTATCTTTGACCTACTGATAATCACCTTTTACGAACAAAGTTCGCAGGCTATGTTAGTTGTGATTTGCTTTCAAATTGTATCTTTGACCTACTGATAATCACCTACCAGACATACCGGACTCTTCATTAGTGAGTTGTGATTTGCTTTCAAATTGTATCTTTGACCTACTGATAATCACCCTTCCATATTTCTATATGAAATCACCCACGGTTGTGATTTGCTTTCAAATTGTATCTTTGACCTACTGATAATCACCTAACTCCATTAAGCTCATCCAGGGCAGCATGTTGTGATTTGCTTTCAAATTGTATCTTTGACCTACTGATAATCACCGTTTGCGTTTCAATGGTAGGTGTAAATTTTGTTGTGATTTGCTTTCAAATTGTATCTTTGACCTACTGATAATCACCTTGCCGTCAATTGCGTCCAGAGCAGCATTAGTTGTGATTTGCTTTCAAATTGTATCTTTGACCTACTGATAATCACCTATTACGCTAAAAAATGCAATGCGTTGCCTGTTGTGATTTGCTTTCAAATTGTATCTTTGACCTACTGATAATCACCTACAATTTCCAATAGCTTGCTCTTCTTTTAGTTGTGATTTGCTTTCAAATTGTATCTTTGACCTACTGATAATCACCGGTAATTCTGTCATTGGATCTTCCAGGCTGTTGTGATTTGCTTTCAAATTGTATCTTTGACCTACTGATAATCACCCTTGACCTGTCGAGATTCTTTTTTACCTGCGTTGTGATTTGCTTTCAAATTGTATCTTTGACCTACTGATAATCACCTTGAATATATTTTGAAGAATCTTAATTGCCGTTGTGATTTGCTTTCAAATTGTATCTTTGACCTACTGATAATCACCAAAAGTTCGCCTGATCAATGTAGGTTTGATGTTGTGATTTGCTTTCAAATTGTATCTTTGACCTACTGATAATCACCATAAAGGGGCACAGGATTACTGGGGATGATGTTGTGATTTGCTTTCAAATTGTATCTTTGACCTACTGATAATCACCATACCCCCATCCAATAGGCAGGTTGATTGATTGTTAAGGTCTGAATCAGAATTAAAAATTGAGGGGTTATCAGCATAAAAAATCCGGTCCAGAGACCGGATTTTTTATTTCATTTCTTAAAGGTGAGGATCTAAAACAATTCCAGTTGTTGCACCTGTCCCTTTTTTTCCGCAGGCTTTTTCCCGTAAAACAATTCCATATCCCCAAATTGTTTGTCGGTGATGCACAAAATTCCGATGTGCCCCAATGGAGGAAGTTCGAGCTTTACCCGTTTAATATGAACGTCGGCATTCTCTTTACTGGGACAATGGCGCAGGTAGATGCTGAACTGAAACATCGTAAAACCATCTTTCAGTAATTGCTTTCTGAAAATTGCATAAATCTTCCGCTCCTTTTTGGTGTCAGTCGGAAGATCAAAGAGTACCATTACCCACATAATCCGGTATTCACTTAGTCGTTCCATTGTTTTATTTAGTGGCCGGGTGAGTTGTTGTCTCTGAAGTACTCACCCGGTCACCTCTGTCGTCAAATTTTATCCTTAAAATGTAACTCCTCAGTGACCGGGTGACTTTTAGATCCTGAACACCGTCACCCGTTCACTTAATATTTTTTGTTCCTGAACACCGTCACCTGGTCACTTAGTATTTTTTGTTCCTGAACTGAACACCGTTATACGTTCACGCAATTATTTTTATTCCTGAACACATACACCAGTTCATTATAATAATGAACGGATGAGTTGACGTCCCTGAAGTATTCACCCGGTCACTTCTATTATAAATAAACTTTGTTCTGATTTAATTCATCTCCGGAAACTCCAATTTTCGAAGCTCACCCTGGAAACATTTCGCCAGTGAAGCTGCAGTCTGCTGGGTGGCCAGCATTAAAGGACTTCTTCGGTTGTTTATGGTTACATCCAATACCGGAATCTGAAGAAGTTTCGCCTTATGTAGCTTGGTCAGTTCGTCCGGAATCTGGTCTTCATCTATCATCCGGAGTACGAGCTGATCGACATAAGGTCGGTAGGGCTCCATCATATCATCCGCCAGACAATAGGCGTTGTAACGATTGTGATGGTGAATGCCAAATGTCGGGAGCATTCCTGAAGCCACCAATGAACGGGCAACGGTTGCACGCAGGATGGCATAACCATAATTAAGGAGATTATTTGGGGCAAATCCTTCCCGATCACGTCTGAATTCAAGTGACGAGTCAAACAATTCGCCCCAATAATAGGCAGCTGCCCGCCCCTCATGATTTTCGGTATCACCGCTTTTTACCTGGTCGGCCCAATACCTCATATTTTCAGTTTTACGTCCCTCATGATTTAAAACCATGGCCTGGTTCAATATTTTTTGCCTGACAGTTTGCTGCCATAGTTGTTTCCGCAAGGGCTCAGAAGCATTAATCTGGTGTCTGAATCGCTCCTGTTGGGTGGTATTTCCCTCCAAGGGGAGTATCAATCCGGATGGCATGTGGTGACTATTGCAGGTAATGATAGCGACGTTATTTTCAAGGAGACTATTCATCAACAGATGCGTGATTGTAATTTGTGGGTGTTCGATTACGATTACACCGATATCCTCGATCGGGATAGTAATTATCCGTTCTTTTTCCGGTGGTTCGGAGGTCTCCGGAAGTGTAATCACCAGTTGCTCTTCCTTGAAATGGAGGTAGGCAGGGTTTCCAAAAAAAAGGGTACGTTTGATCATATTAATTTTTAAAAGTGACCAGGTGACTATTTTCAGGCTCTGAAAGTCACCAGGTCACTCAGATGAAATTTTTAGGCCCAATTCCTCAGCTAATTGTTTATTGATCAGAGATTCGTTCTTCATTCCGGCAAAATCTCTTGCGGAAGAGAATTCCCAATCGGCATCCTTTATGACTAAACCAGCTTTGACCGGATTATGATGAATATACCGGAAACAGGTTTGCAAATACTCCTCTTCTGAATTTAACGCACCTGAATTTTCTGGCTTAATGCTATTTTGATGTTTAAGTTTTTCACTTTCCAGGGACCCCAACAATATTGCTTTCGTTCTTTCACGGAATAACGATCCTGAACGATGTTCCTGAATATTAATAGCACGCGTATAGGAACGGAGCATGACGGCGATAGAACTGTTTAAAGTGAACTGGGAACTTTGAATCACCTGTTCACTAATCCGGCAACTTTTTTCGGCGGACAATGCAATGATTAGATGAAAATGATTTGGCATCAGGCACCAGACCAGGATATCGGCCATTGGGAAGATATGCTGTTCGATTTTCTTCAGGAAATAGGAATAATTGGCCTTAGTGAAAAAGATCTTTTCGTGATTATTTCCCTGATTGAAGAGATGATAAATATTCCCTTGTTCGAGATCCATCTTTGTTAATTTTTCATTAGTGATCGGGTGAGTTGATGCTCCTGAAATACTCACCCGGTCACTTGCTTATTTAGTTGCCGGTGCCGGAGCAGGAGTTTTGATCCTGCTGCTGATCAAAAGATTATATTGATCGATCAAGGCATTAAGTTCGTTGATGGTTTTTTGATATTCCGGAGTATTTTGTATCACAAAATAAGCCTCGAGATATTTTCTAAGCTCATAATAGGCCAGCATGGTTTCATCCCGTTTAGCCTTAAGGGTATCGGGATTGGCAGCACCATATTCTTTGGTCCGGTCGATGTATCTCTGGTCGAAGGTCTGGTTAGCCGATTTGAGTTCATCAACCCATGGGGCAAGACCCAGTATCGCCAGGGCTGCGGTTAGACCCGGTTTTGTTTCCCAGTCATTGATGATTCCATTGATCAGTGCCGTTTCGGACGGGAGGTTCTGCCGGGCAACTCCGGCACCAAAAAGTTGAAGATCTCCAGCCAGCAGATTTGCAGCGTTTGCTGTTTCCGGGACGAAATGGGAGCAATACCCCGATATGACCCCTGATATTCCATTGATGGCACGGTCGCGGCGATCATCAAGCACAACCAGTTCCTGGGTGATCGGGCTTGCCCGTTCCGTATTGAAGAGTTCGCCCATCTCCCCGATTTTGGTTTTAAAAACCAGGTGTTGTGTTTCGACATTAAGTCCTTTCGGATTATTCGATTCGACCAAATCAGAAACATTGGTCCCAAATTGCAAAAATTCGCCGTTGCGAAGCTTTGCCAGATCAATCGCGTTAATCATACGAATTAAATTAAAATGGTTAATACTCAAAGAACGATTCTCTCAATCGCTATTATTTTTCATTGTTTCTATCGTCGGGTATTCCCGAAAACGCTTCCCTCCGGTGTTTGCACCTTTCGGGAGTATTTGTAACGATCCTGCAGGGTGCGACAAACTTTCGGGAACTCCCGAAAGGCTCTTTCATTATTGTTTGGAACTTTCGGATTCTCCCGAAACCTTATTGCATCACTGTTTGAGGGTTTGGGGAAGCTTTCTGTATTCAATTAAAGATTTACTCCTTCTGAAGATTCTTCAATTTTAACTGGTTCAATATTTACAGGCTTTCCGTTTACCTCAATTATTTGACCAAGTCGGTTTACCTGAAGTTTCCAGCAAGCATCCTTGATCATTATTCCTTCAATCGATCTCTCTGTTTTATTTAATGCTGAAAATTCGACTTTATTCCAAATTGTGGAGGCTATATCATTTCTTAAGAAAAAACAAGAATAACTTGTTGAACTTACCATTTTATAAATTCCATTTAACTGTCGTTGACTTAAATTTCTGAAATTTATGCTTTGTGAGTTATTCTTCTCCTCGTCAGTGGGAATATATACCAGGTCATTAGGTGAAAGATAAAAGACTAATGTTTCTCCTTTTTCATTGATCTCAGGCACAGGTTTAAGCCCCTGTTTTTGTCTTTCGATCACGATATTTAAAGGGATACTTTCATAACTGCGTTTTTCTTCGCTGTTTTGATAAATTGCAAAAAACAGATTGGTCCCTTTAGCCGCTTCAACAAATTTTTTGTTCTTGTTGCCTGTAGTTCCAACATTGAATTTGTTCCCCTTTGGCTCAAAAGACCGGACTTTATAAATAGGCTGGTGGAATTTGCCATTATTAAGTTGTACAATATTTCTATTCATTTCATCAAGTCCATCGGGCGAAAAAGCCAGTTCAGGATGCTCAATAATTTTTCGATCTTTTACTTCATTGAATTTTTCAAGATGGTTTAACATGATTTTTTGACTGGCCGTATCGGTAATGCTTTTGATGAAATTTGTATTATATGCTTCGTTTACTGCAGATCTTGAGGCGACCATTTCTTTTTCAAAATAGTAGATTTCAACTTTAGATATGATTTTTCCCTCCCATTTATCCTCCAATTCCTTAAAAAATTTTCGGAGCTTCGGTTTATCAAAACCCTGTTTGACAAGCGTCTTTATTTGATTTTTTAGGGATTTATCCACAATCATTTCCCATTGGTCGAGTGCAGCAGAAAGTTGTACAGTTTTATTGAAACGTAGCTGTACTAAACCAGTAACCGTCTCTTTGTGCATCGGTTTTCGAATTGCCCAGTGGTCTCCGGAATCCTGTTTGAAAAATACTTTTTTCAGATTTCCGTCATCCTGCTGTTTCCATTTCTGATACCAGTTACTTGTTTTATTAATCACCCGCAGATTTTGTTTAAAGCTTACAATTATAGTTGAGAGTTTGTGCTTTGCATCCTGTGTAAAAGTGTCCCATGGTTTGAAAAACTCTTTGGCTACTTTTATTTTTTTTCGAACCTTCTGTCCATATTCAATTTTATCTATTTCAACTTCTTCAATTCTCCGAAGTTTATTTCTGAGATCAAAACGCATTTTATCATCCTTTTGACGAGCATGTTCATTATTCAAGTAGTTGATATGGTTACGTGTGGCACAGGCAATGACTAATGCATCCATGGCATGATGCCGATGGTCGATCCGTTTTTTTGTAAATCCTTTTTGAAGTTCCAGCGGCATGTCAGTCTGGAATATTCTTTTACCATTCTTATTCGTCCATTGTCCAAAATTATTGCTTTTCGTAAGGTCATTCATCCGTTCAAAACGAGGGGTAATAAGCTCATTCCAAACATCATTTAGTCCCCAATCCTGCTTTAAAATTGAGGTGATACTTCCGTTACAAGCGGCAATATTTTTTGATGTGGTTTCAACTTCTCCCTCCTCCCGTACAATATTGGATAATAAATTCTTAATTAATACACTGATATAGCGGCTGTCGTTCATCTGGCGGTTTATAAAATCGTCCGGAATATCTTCCATCAATAATTTTTTCATTTTGCTTCTATTCTTTGCAAAATGGTTTTTCACAAAATCTTCATAAGCATCGAGTGAGAACAGGGTTACCTTTTTGCCAAAATCCAATTCGATTATTTTACCATGAGATTCTTTGATGTAAGCATAGGCGGTTTTGTTGTCTTTATCCTTATTTACCTCGGATTCGCAGATGACCTTGTTACTTAACGAATCATCAAAATAGCGTGACTGGGGTATTATGTGTTCAATTTGATATGAAGAAGTAAATAGTTTTCCAAGTGGAATTACCTCTCCGGTATAAGGGGAGCAGTATTGCTGGTCAAGCCAAAGTTTATATCTTGTCAATTCTGATGATGAAGGTTGAGCATTTTTACTGATTTTTAAAATTTCTTCAGGAATATCATTAACAGCACTTAAAACACCCTCTTCGTACAGTTTAAGGATCTCCTGCTGACTTGGAGAATAGGGCCGAACATTTTGAATTGTATTGTCATTTTTTAATTCTGCGAGCAAGGCTTTAATCCGCAGATTCGTGTTTTCATTTTCTGATACTACTGATGTAAGCCGCTTTCGTTGGTCGGCTGTATTTTTCATTTCACGACCCAATTCAATATGAATTTCATCGAAGAAATCTTTCTGGCCGTTACCAAATTGTTTCCAGATATCGGCAACCATCCGAAGTGTTTCAGTAATGACTTGCTCTACGATGGGATTTCGAAGAGAATGTTGTTTGAAAGTATGTATTAAATAGTGCTCAATATCGGTTGATAATTCCCATTTAGTAACTTCTTCCTCTTCGGAATGTCTGCCATAAACTGCATAGCAAGCCTGATAGGTATTAAGTGAAGTTAACGGATTTCTGCAATTGATAAAGCTTTTCAAAACTTGTTTTGGAATATCATCGTCAGTGACGCTTTCGATTTTTATTTTGTCATATTCAATCAAATCAAGACGCTCAACAATTGCGGTTATCCGATTTTTTGTCTCATTCGAAATTGATTCTTCGGACCAATATTTTCCTCTTCGCATCAAAGGCAGTAGCTTTTTAATTGCTTTAGCGGAATATGCGCCATATTCCTTTTTAAAAGGGACAAATTTCCTGAAGTTCTCAATAAATTCTTTTGGCAAACCCTTATTTCCGGCAAAAGTTGTCAATGCTTTTTCGAGTTCATTTTTATCATCAATTGAAATTAAAATATGCCAAATAAGTTCTTCAAACTCTTTGGTAAGAACCTCAGTTGGGATATTTGCTGCTTTTAATTTGGCCAGCATTTGTGATCTTGTTTCGTTGGCAGGATAGGTTTTATCTTCCACATAATTCCACCGATATAGCTCAGCATTCTTTTTCAGGTTAAATCCGGGATATTTCAGGAATGCTTTCTGATCAATTTCTTTGCGGTCGTTTAAAAAGTCAAAAAGGGCAACCCAATCGTCTTCGGATTTCAGGAAATCAGTGGTTACGTTTACGTCAGTAAATAGCCTGCCATCAACATATTTTTCGCGTTGATAAATATTGAGATTTTGCAAAAATTGCCAAAGCCTGAACTCCTGAAAAAGAGGGTGTGATTTGGCAATACATTTTAAGGCCTCTGTTTGCAAGACTCCTTCTTTATCCATGTATTTACGCGATTCATAACGGCACTCACTGATTTCTGACTTTTTGCTTTTTAGTGGACGCTGGTAAAAAATAATGTCATTCATGAAGAGATGGGCAAAATCTTTCTGACCAAAAGCGATACGGTGATCCTGATTATTCCGGTAGAGCTCTTCAAGGCATATTGAATAGTTCTTCCTGTCTTGTAATTCCGGATGAAAAGTTTGTTGTTTCTCCAAGATAAGTCTCAGCTCATCGCGATAGAACTTTCTTTCTATTGTCCGAACCAGTTTCCCTTTTATTTTTTGCCCCGGGCATTTAAGTAAGGTATCATAGATATAGGTGCCCACGGTATGTTTACTCCGCTCAATTTCGGCTTCTGTTTTCTTTTTTATTAATGTCCAGTCATCAGCGCCCGGAGACCGGAATGATCGCTTTTCTTTCCCATCCTTATCTGTTTTAATACTTCCATCGTCATTAATATCCGTTGTGACAATAAATTCTTTGGTCTTCCCAATCCAATCTAGAGGTATTCGGCTGGTTCTTCTGTAAATCCAGCCGTTTTCAAGAATGACATTATACCAGCTTTCATCTTTGCTTTTTTTGTCTCCACTATCTAAAACATCGACAACTTTTAATTCATAAAATTCGACATGTTTATTTTTATTTTCTTCTTCCTCCTCACCCCGAAGCTGATAATAGCCCCGTTTTTGGTTGAAATGAAAAAGTAACCATGCTAACTCTGCTTTGGTGATGGGGTAGGTCAGTGCTTTTTTTCGGAGATAATAGATGGTCCAGTCGTAGGGTATCTTTTTATTATTTTCAAATAATTGAGGTTGGCACTTTTGAAAATCCTCAATCATTTCATCAAAAGAACTTTTGAAAATGAATTCGTATTTGCCTGTTTCAGAATTTAATTGATAAGCTATTTTGGGTTCCGAGTGATCAAGAAATTGACCAAGATGATGATCAAAATCGATTTGCCTTGAGTAATGGTCGGGTAGGAAACCCAATTTATAGAGGACTCTGTTCAACCTTTCCCTACGTAATAAAAATCGTTCCCTTAACCTACGAATACCTCTGAAACTGGTCCTGTCTGCTGTTTGCGAAACTGGGTTTCCCTTTTCAAAATCTCCCATACTTGCCTGGTCCATTGGAATAATTCGTGATCCCATTCCAAGTATTTTACCATTTCTTTCACTAAAGAGATGTTCAATCAATGCCCACCCAATACTGTTTGTTCCCAGGTCAAGTCCTAAAATTCTTTTCATATAATTTTGTTTTTCAATATTTAGTATTAATTTAGCCGTACAATTTGAAGCAAATCACAATAAGGATTATTCCGTTGTGAAAACATTTAAGATGCCCTCGTCTTACAATACGGGGGTATTTTTTTGGCGGAAACTGGCATCCCTCTCCCGGGGTAAGACATACCGTATCTGATTACATAACAATTGATTATGCAATCAGAACAACCCTTTTTTAAACTGGACATTTTGATGGTGAAGCTATTTTAGGTAAGGATTAAGAACGAAAACAATCTTTAATATTAGGTTCTTTAAATTTACAAAAAATATTTTGAAAGTGGTAATTTTCTGACAATAATAATTGTTCTAAAATTAATTTTTAGTGATCGGGTGAGAGCTGTTGTCCGTGAATTACTCACCCGGTCACTCCTGCCATCAAAAATTTATCTTTTAAAAGTTTAATTCATCAGTGACCGGGTGACTTTCCGATCCTGAACAGGTCACCCGATCACTAAATTTCCTTTAGATCCTGAACCCGATCACTTTGGATTTATTGTTCAGAGGATCTCAATTGCGAAAAATTCTCACTCACAGCCAGTTCATACCTGGCGATATTGGCCGCTTTCTTAATCCGTTTGAAGGTTTTATGGGGATCGGGAAACGCATCACAAAAGTAACTCCAGAATTTCTCCATCTTCATCAGCAGGTGGCTGCTTCCATTGAGGATTTTGGAATAATTGAGAAAAATCTCCGCATGAAAATTCTTTAGTGTCTCTTCCATCTCCGCTTTGTCGGGTAACCTGCCGTTTCTCAGCAGATGAGGGAGAAATGGATTTTTCAGAATCCCGCGACCAACCATCCAGGTCTCAGTGGTCCTAAATAGTTCATTCAGCCGACCGAAATCTTCAGGTGATGTCAGGTCTCCGTTATAGACAAGCGTGTGTTTAATCCTTTTGCCCGCTTCGGCAAACAGCTCCTCATCCGGAACACCCTTGTAGAGCTGCCTGGCAATTCTTGGATGGAGAATCACCTCATGGAGCGGGAAATCATTCAAAACCTCAATAACCTGAAAAATCTCGTCTGAGGTCAGGAGTCCGCTCCTCATTTTTACTGAAAGCTTACCCTGAATTTTTGGGAACGACTCTTCAAGAATCGCTCTGATCCGGTCTGGGTACGGAAGTAATCCCGATCCAAGTCCTTTGTTAGTCACCATGGGGTAAGGGCAACCGAGATTCCAGTTCACCTCACGGTATCCGTTCTCCTGCAATAATCCGGTGAGAAGGATAAAATCACGGGAATTTCCGGCAAGAATTTGTGGAATAAGCTGAACTCCGAGGTTATTATCCGGATTCATATCGCGCCGGTGCGAATTCTTGACTGTTCCGTCGTTTTGAAGGAGAATATATGGTGCAAAATATTTATCGATACCCCCGAAATATTTCGAGTATGCATTCCGGTAGATATAGTCGGTTGCTTCCTGAAGCGGGGCAAAGTAGATTCTGAAAGGTGAATTAATCTGCATAACTGCAAATGTAGTGATCTTTTGCCGTTTAATCTTAAGTCTATTTGCCGCTTAGTTTGTTGAACAGGAACTATCTTTCCTTTATTTTTTATCTTTGCACCACTCAAAAAGTGTGAATTATGATTGTTTCCATGCCGGTCGAAATTGAGAATCCAAATAACTTTGTCGCTGATTTACAGGGGCAGAGCAGCCGGATGTCTCAGCAAGACCGTGTGGGCTCAAAGGCTTCACATTTGGAAATCAAGACTTCGAAAAACACCAACAAGAATTATTATACCAAAAACAGGTTTAAAAAGGAGGGGGTACAGAAGAAAGGTTATACCGAAGAGGTAGATGTCAAGGATGGTCCCTGGAATATTTATACAGGCAACCCGGGGTATTATACCACCTGGGGTGATACGGTATATTTTGGGAGCGTTAAATCGCTGTCTGATTCGGCTTTTATGAAAGCGCAGCGTACGATCGTTCCGGTATCGGTTAAACCTTACGGAATCGTTGGAAAGGAGCGCATTGCACCGGGACAGGATTGGATTCTGGGTCTTATCCTGATCTTATGGGCTATTTTTGCCTCTGTACGGGTTGAATTTCCCGAATACATTGGTCAGATTTTCTCCAGTCTTGTAAATCTTAATGCAGCTACGCGATTATTCCGTCAGCGCGGCTACAAAATGATGTACGGGACCGTTCGTCTTGACCTGATTTTTTTCCTGATTGTACCCCTTTCCGTATTTCAGATTGCCCGGTTTTTCAATGCTGATCTGCCCGGATTTCCCCCTATCGTCCTGTTTATTGGATTATTATTGGTCATAAACACCTATTTTTTCATCAAGATATTCATCCACCGTTTAGTGGGTTCCATAACTATGCTGAAGGAGCAAACTGATGAATTAATATTCAATATACGGCTGTATTATAAGGTATTAGGTTTTGTGTTACTCCCTGTTGTCACCGTTCATGCCCTACTTGCCGAAACCAACTTTATCACAGTGTGGATGATGGCTGGTCTCATTCTCCTGATTTATGTGGCTACGGTGATCCGGAGTATTTATTTGGGATATCAAAAAGACATTTCAATTTTCTATTTGATTTTGTACCTTTGTACCCTTGAAATTCTACCGCTGCTTTTGATTTTCAAACTCATCCTTGCAACATAGAGGAGTTTTGGGGAATACGAATTTTAAAAAGTGAATAAGTTGAAAATTAGAAGAATATTAGTATCGCAACCAGAACCGAACCCGGGAAATTCGCCATACAACGATCTGGCGGTTAAACACAACCTGAAGGTTGACTTTCGTCAGTTTATCCAGGTTGAGGGTGTTACCGCGAAAGATTTTCGCAAAGACCGGATATCGATTCTCGATCATACAGCTGTTATTTTTACAAGCAGGACGGCTATTGATCATTTTTTCAGGATTTCTCAGGAAATGCGCCTGACAATCCCGGATAGTATGAAATATTTCTGTATCTCGGAATCTACGGCCTTCTATCTTCAGAAATACATCGTATACCGGAAGCGAAAGATCTTTTATGCCAATGGTAAGTTTCCTGATTTAATGGATGTACTGATGAAGCATAAGGATGATAAATTCCTGATCCCACTGTCAGATGTTCATAAAGATGAGATTCCGGTTTTGCTTGAAAAGGCTAAAATCCCGTTCACACAGGCTATTATGTATCGGACCGTGAGCAGTGATTTATCTGATCTGAAGGATGTAAATTACGATATGCTTTGTTTCTTTACCCCTGCCGGGATTAAATCACTGATGCAGAATTTTCCCAATTTTGAGCAAAATGAGATAAAAATTGCCACTTTTGGACCTGCTACCGCCCAGGCTGTCCGGGATGCGGGTTTGCGGCTCGATGTTGAGGCTCCGAACCCCGAAGCTTCGTCGATGCCTGCGGCTATAGAGCGGTTTGTCGCTGAATTCAATAAAAATAATAAATAGAAGATTTTTAGCATTTTCATCTGAAGGAGGTTGTCTCAAAAGTAAAAAATGGCTTTTGGCAACCTCTTTTTTGTTCCCTTCAGTTTATGGTAACTCATACGTTTCGAAAAGAGGAAAGACTGTGCAGTCAGAAGATCATTGGAGAGCTCTTTCTGACAGGCTCATCGTTTCTCTGTTACCCGCTGAAGGTGGTCTGGAACTATGAGCAGCTGTTGCCACCGGTCCCTTTACAGGTGGTATTCAGCGTTCCTAAACGGCTCTTTAAGAAGGCACATGACCGGAATTTGCTCAAACGCCGGATGCGTGAAGCATACCGGATCCACAAGCATGAGCTCTATGAATTACTGGAACAGAATGAACTGCAAATTGCAATGATGATTGTTTATATCGCTAAAGAAGAGCTTGAATATGCAGAGATTGAGAGGGCTTTGATCAAGGTTGTCGGGCGGTTTAAGAATAACCTGTAGAGACGCGATTAATCGCGTCTCTACAGGTTATTTATAAATCGCTGTCCATAATCTCGGTCTGCATACGCACCGAATCCTCGTGGATAAGCTGGAATATTTGATTCACCAATATTTCGTCGAGATTCAGCTTACGGGCCAGATTAACCCGATCCTGCTGGATCTGTGTCCATCGGTTAATCTGTAGTGCAGTCACTTTATTTTCTTTTTTATACATACCGATCTGCCTGACAATCTCCATCCGGGAGGCTAAAATCTCCATGATTTCGTGATCGATCCCGTCAATCCGTGAGCGGAGCGTATCGAGCATGTTTTCGAACTGCGGGTCGTTGGAGCTGGCATATCTGATCACGAGCTTATCAAGTATTTTGCCCAGTTCTGAAGGGGTTACCTGTTGGTCTTTGTCGCTCAGTGCGCATGAAGGATCGATATGGGATTCAAGCATAAGCCCGTCAAGGCCAAGGTCGAATGCTTTCTGCGAAATTTCGAACAGGTATTCCCGTTTTCCTGCGATATGACTCGGATCGCAGATAATAGGCAGATTAGGCATCAGTTGCCTGAGTTCGATCACGGTTCTCCAGCTTGGGTAATTCCGGTATTTTGATTCGCCAAACGGGGTGAATCCGCGGTGTATGGCGACAAGATTTTTTAATCCTGCATGATTAAGTCTTTCCAATGCCCCAATCCATAACTGGACATCCGGGTTAACCGGATTTTTGACCATCACGATCTGATCGGTCCCTTTAAGAACATCTGCAATTTCCTGCACCACGAAAGGTGACGCCGTTGAACGTGCACCAATCCAGAGTACATCAACTCCGGCCTTAAGACATTCTTCAACGTGTTGGGCATTGGCTACTTCAGTCCCGGTAAGTAAACCGGTCTCTTCCTTCACCTGCATCAACCATTTCAGGGCAACGGGCCCCATTCCTTCGAATGATCCCGGACGTGTACGTGGTTTCCAGATCCCTCCGCGGTAAACCATAACCCTCTTGTCTTTTGCAAGTTCCCTTGCCGTTGCCATGGTTTGCTCTTCCGATTCAAGGCTGCATGGCCCGCTGATCAACAGCGGATTGTCTATATTTGGTAACCAGTGGCTAATCGGCTGGATGTCTAATTGTGATCCCATATTTGTCTATTTTGTATAAAATTTGATAATTGTTTCTTCGTTTTTGGTTAAGGATGAATTTTCTCCCTCGAGTACACCCCTGATCTTGTTTGCGTTAACGATCAATGAGGACAATTGTTCATGATCATTATTTTTGAGCGATTTCTTAAATTCTTCGAGATGATGAATATATACTTCAAGCGCCTCATAAATGTAGTCGCGGTTTTGCCAGAATATAGGTGACCACATCTGTGGCGAACTCTTGGCAAGACGGACAGTTGATTGAAAACCGCCTGAGGCAAGGTCGAAAATGATATTGCGATCCTCAATGGCCAGGACGGCATTGGCCAGCGCAAATGAGGTGGCATGGGGAAGATGGGAAATAAAGGCCGTAGTATGGTCCTGCTCATCACTGGACATATAGGCAATCGGCATTCCCAGCGACTGAAACATCTTTTCGGCAAGTGCAAGATGCTGCGGGCGGCATTTTTCATGATCGCAAATGATGCATATTTTCTTGTCGAAAAGATGCTCAATCGCGGCGGTGGGACCGCTGTTTTCTGTCCCTGACATGGGGTGCGCAGGGATAAAATTTCCGCGCAACGGGTGATTCTTTACCACCTCCGTGATTTCGCGCTTGGTAGACCCTACATCCACAACTGTTGTGGAGGGGGAGATGTGATCCAGAATGACCGGAAGTAATTGGACAATCTTGTCAACCGGTATCGCCAGGATAACCAGATCCGCTTCTTTAACCGCGGTTTCCAACGATTCGATCCGGTCTGCAATCCCCATTTCCAATGCCTTCCGGGCATTCCCGGGATTATTGTCAACCCCGATGATCTCAGTGGCAAATCTGGTTCTTCGCAAATCCTTTGCCATCGATCCTCCGATTAACCCAAGTCCTATTACTGCAACTTTCATTTTGAATTTTTTTTATATACAAAAAAAGGTCTCCTGTTTCGGAGACCTTTTTTTGATTCAATATTGTTTGACAATACCTTACCGTTCAGTCCCCATACGAAGGCCGAGATAACCAAACCAAAAATAAAAAGTATTGTTTTGTAGCATTCCCATTGTTGTTATTCGCAGGCAAAAATAAAAAGAATAATCGGAATTACCAGTAATCAGCTGTTTTTTTGTGCTAAAAGATGATTTTAGTCAGTTTGATGGATTCATCTGAAGGGTGCCCGGGAGTTCTTCTGCTCGATTTCTTACGGTCAAATTGTATTGACTCTAATTACGGACCATGGGTTATCGTATATTTGCAGGGAAAAAACAGCAGAAATGGAAAATCAATCACAGTTCAGGAGCATTATTCCTATCCAGGTAAGGTTTAGCGATGTCGACATGCTGGGACATGTTTCAAATACGGTCTATCAGAATTACTACGATGCCGGGAAACTCCATTATTTCGATGAGGTGTTGCCTGACATGGACTTTATTAACATTGGGGTGGTAGGTGCCATGATTAAAATTGATTATCTGAAGCCTATTTTTATGAGGACCAGCATCCTGGTTGAAACACATGTGACCCATGTCGGAACCAAAAGCCTGACCATGGAGCATCAGCTCGTCGAGGAACATACCGGTGATTTGTTGTCTACCTGTCTGGTCGTTTTGGTCTGTTATGATATCAAGGGGCAAAAAAGTATCCCGATACCGGAACAATGGAAAGAACAAATCAAAAGATATGACCGGGATGTAATTTTGAAATAAGAGGAATCCGGATCAGGTCCCATGCCGGTATAAATGGTAAGCCTCTCAATATTAAGGCTCATTAGGGCTGGCGATATCTTCCGTTATCTTCTGCGATCAACGAAAGATATGATTCATAGCGTGTCGCAGGAATTTCTCCGCTTTCGGCTGCCGCTTTCACCGCACAACCGGGTTCATGGGTGTGGGTGCAATTGAAAAACCGGCACTGATCAAGCAGCCCAAACATTTCAGGAAAATAGTGGGCAATCTCCTCTTTCGCCATGTCGATAACCCCAAATCCCCTGATACCCGGAGTATCAATGATCATGGCTCCGTCGGAAGTTTCAAACATTTCAGCAAAAGTGGTGGTATGCTTACCCTGCTGGTGATGATCGGAGATGATCCCGGTTTTAAGTTTCAGATCTGGATCGATACAATTTAGGATTGAAGACTTTCCTACCCCCGAAAGACCTGAAAAGAGACTTATTTTCCCGGGCAGTTCTGCATGGAGGCGATCTATATTAAAATTCTTTTCGGCTGAGACCTGAAAACATTTGTACCCTATCGATTCGTAGGTTTGCAGGTATTCTTCGAGTTTTTCGTAATCCTTATCGGTATATATATCGATTTTATTGAAGACCAGAGATGCAGGAATGCGGTAAGCCATTGCCGAGATCAGGTATCTGTCGATAAATCCCGGCAGGGTAACGGGGTAATTCACCGTCACGATAATAAAAGCCTGGTCAATATTGGCTGCAATAATCTGACTTTCACGGGAGAGGTTGGAGGCCTTTCGGATAATGTAGTTTTTTCGGGAATCGACCGAAGAGATAATTCCTGTTACCCCCTCTTTGGTTGTTTCATCGTATTGAAGCTCAAATTCAACCCGGTCACCCACCGCAACCGGGTTGGTGGTGCGGACCTCCTTCATCCGGAGCTTACCCTTGATGCGACAGTCAATAAGATCACCCGTATCCGATTTCACCGAATACCAGCTGCCTGTTGACCTTATGACTAATCCCTTCCTCAATTGAATTATTTTAACGCGATAAAAATACGTTAAACTTTTGACCCTTCACAGTTGTTGCATATATTCGGTAGTTATCCACGACATTAAACCTTCTCCGGGTAATTTTGTCATAGTGGATATCACATAAAGGACCGAATGAGCATTGAAAGTATATCGGATTAATTCCTGATTTGGTTACTTTTGTAAATTTGGCGGGAAATTGAAAATTAATAAACGGTTTCATTTCGTATGAGTAATAAAATATTGAAGGCAGCACTTGGATTGTCCATCGTGGTTATCATCGGACTCTCATTTTGGGGATTCAAAAGTGATCAGAAAAATTTCGAAATTTCTAAAAATCTGGATATCTTCTATACCCTGGTCAGGGAATTGAACCTTTTTTATGTGGATGAGGTAAAACCGGATAAACTGATCAGGAAGGGGATCGATGATATGCTCGAAACCCTGGATCCTTATACGGTATTTATTCCTGAATCGGAGATGGATGATTTTAAATTCATGACAACGGGTGAATATGCCGGGATTGGTGCAATGATCAGCAAACGAAGAAATCAGATTGTTGTTGCTGAACCTTATGAAGGGTTTCCAGCACAAAAAAGCGGATTGAAGGCCGGGGATATTTTTCTCGAAGTTGATGGTAAGGGTGTTGATAAGATGGCGGTTTCGGATGTGTCTGACATTTTGAAAGGCCCGGCTAAGAAGCCGGTTAAGGTAAAGATGCAGCGCCCCGGAGAGAAGAAACCATTTACCCTTGATATTGTACGTGAAGAGATCCAGATCGATCCGGTTACTTATTATGGTATGCTTGATGATAAAACTGGCTATATCAGATTGTCGAGTTTTACGGATGGCTGCTCCGATAATATCCGGAGTGCCTTGCTTAATCTCAGGGATACCAGGGGGGCAACCTCAATGGTTCTTGATCTTCGGTCAAATCCCGGCGGTTTGCTGGGCGAAGCGGTGAAGGTAACCAACCTGTTTGTGAATCACGGACAGGAGATTGTGAGTACCAAAGGGAAGGTCTCGCAGTGGGATAAGACTTATCGGGCCACTGAGCAACCCGTTGATTCGGTGATGCCACTTATCGTCCTGGTAAACAGCGGATCGGCTTCTGCCTCTGAGATTGTGGCCGGTGCACTCCAGGATCTCGACCGCGCTGTCATACTGGGCAACCGAACCTTTGGTAAAGGGTTGGTGCAGACAACAAGGGATCTCAGCTACAACACCAAACTTAAGGTAACAACAGCCAAATATTATATTCCCAGCGGCCGGTGTATTCAGGCGCTCGATTATTCTCACCGCAATGCAGACGGAAGTGTTGGAAATATTCCCGATTCGCTGATTTCAATATTTAAAACGAAGAATGGAAGGCAGGTGAAAAACGGAGGTGGTGTGACTCCGGATATCCGTGATATTCAGGATACTTTAAGTACTTTGGCCTATAAGCTGGTGCAGGATTATGTGATTTTCGATTTTGCCACTGAATATGCGGCTAATCATAAAACAATAGCTTCACCCGACAAATTTGTAGTAAGTGATGAGATTTATAACGATTTTCACCGGTTTCTGGCAGAGAAGAAATTTTCGTATGAATCACGGAGTGAGCAAACTTTAAAGAATTTGATTGAAACGGCCAAAAGGGAGCGTTATTATGACGCGGCCCAAAATGAATTTACTGCGCTCGAAAAGGGATTAACCTTAAATCTTGATCTGGATCTTGGTAAATTTAGCGAAGAGATTCGCGAATTGCTTAAAGATGAAATTGTTTCACGGTATTACTACCAAAAGGGGGCAATCATTGCATCACTGGCCAATGATCATGAAATCAGGCACGTATTAACTCTTTTCCATGATCCTGCAGAATTTGGACGAATATTATTACCTGCATCTGTCAAAACGGGCAAATAATAAATAACGAGAAACCTGTAATTCAGGATAGACTGATACAACGCAGTTTTTGGTCCGTTTAGTTGGAGAGCTATTGACTTAGAGAATTGAAAAAGTGGTTGGGAACAGGATTGCAAGACAGGCAAAGATTAGAATGATGATGGCAAGTGCAATTGAAAAGAGGGTAATCCCCAATTTAAATCGTTTATTGCTTTTGAGCAGTTCGCGTCGGGAAAGTACCTTATTGATTCTGTCAGAAAGTTTGATCAGGGCATACTGATCTTTGACAATATAATCGTAGGCACCGTATCTCATACAATTAATGGCAACTTCAATACTATCCTGGCCGGAAAGAAAAATAAAATCGATCGTTGGATCTCTTTTTTTTGAGGCGAGCAGCACATCTAACCCGTTTATCCCATCAAGAAGGTAATCCTGAATAATAATATCCGGTTTTAAATGAATATTTTTAAGACACTCTTCTCCACTTTCAAAACTGATGGTTCGTATTCGTTTGTGAGAGCGTAAATGATTTATAATGAGTTTGTTGTAGACTGAATTATCTTCAACAATGAAAATCAGAGGATATTTTGGCGTTTTCATACTGATTGGTTTGTGCCAGTGATTGGCTGTTGCACGATTTTCAAAATGGCTTCAGTTATCCCATTATAGTTGTAAATTTAAGAAATTGATTTGAAATATTCAAATTTTAATTTCTTTTTATATCTTCGCTGAAATAAACCATCAAAAAACAACATGAAAGTCCTGAGTATTCTTCTTATCCTAATTGTAGTGATGACAGTAGGCTGCAAAACTCAAAAAATTGCACCAAAGCCAGAACCCATAAAGTCGGAAAGTGTTAGTTCTGAACCTGTAAAGTCGGAAACTGTTGCCAGATCTCATGGATCTACCAATTATTCGGGCGGATCTTCATCCGTAAGGTCTAAAGAAGAGCGGTTTAGTGCGGCACAGGGTGAGGCCAGCGATTTGGGAACAAAAAGATTTTACCTGATTCTTGGCAGTTTTGGAAAATACGAAAATGCGCAGCGGCTAAAAAAGCAATTAACTGCTGAAGCGTATTCACCTGGTATACTTGTTAATGAGGCTGGTCTTTACCGGGTTTGTGTCAGTAGCTACAACGATGAAAGCGAAGCACGCGCCAAGCTGGGGGAGATCCGTCAAAACTCCAATTACGGTGATGCCTGGTTATTAATCAAAAAACAATAAGATCAGAAAACTTCGCCCAGATTAAAGAAAAATCCGTGTGAGCCACCTACTCCAAAGCCATAGTCAATTGCGACATTGGTGTTGGAGTATTTGTTCATTTTGATCCGTAACCCGAAACCTCCACCCGGAGTTACCGGGAAGGCATCTTTAAATTTTTGATATACAGACTCTATATTGCCAAACACAACGGCTCCCAGGATACCGTTCCGGGTAATCGTGAATCGGTATTCTGATTCCAGATAGTTAAAATTCTTTCCGGTGTAGCGTCCTGGAACATATCCTCGGCCGGTATTGGAATAGGCGTCCCATCCGACACTTGGCGTATCAAGGTAGGGAGGTGTCCCGCCTAGGGTGAAATTATAGTAATTCCAAAATGCAAGAACATTGCGTGAAGATGCCGGGAATTTAACGTAGGTCCTAAGGTCTATCATTAACGATTGCCAGTTGCTGTCGCTTCCAAGTAGTTTAAGGTTTGGGCGGTATTGTATATTTGCAAAGCTACCCCTTTCCGGATTTACCGGATTTATTCGGTTGTCAAATAAAACATTCAGGGAGATTCCTGAAGAAAGTGAATGAGTAGACCCTTTCTGAAGCATTTCAAAATCGCTCAGTGCCTTTCCTGGAATAGTGTCTGAAGTAATATTCCAGTGATAATCCAAATTATATCCGGCGCCTGCAAATATGCTGGGAGTCAGCTCCCGATAAACGATCTCTGCGACCCGGAGGTAGGAATATTTAATATTTAATCCGTCCGATAAGGTACTGTTTGTTCCTAATCCAAAGGTTTGGGTCGGGAAATTATAATACCGTGTGTCCCCCAAAAGATGAAGTTTATACTTTTCATAAAACAAGGTACTGTTTGCCGTAAACCAGTATTGATGGTACTGCGAGTAATACCCGTTTATCAGGAGGTTTGAAAACCGGCTTTTGTTCTCGTCCGTATAGAATGAGGTGTTTGTCACAATCGCACCCGTGAGTCCTGATTGCAGCGAATAACCAACAACAGGCAGGATTGAAAAGAAAGTCGCTTTCCCTTTCATGGAGTTATTGTCCTTTCGCAAATGAGTCTTAAATCCCCCCTGCAAAATATCCACAATATCTTTTTGGTTTGACACTGCACTATCCTGTTTTACCACTGATTCCGTTTGTCCGAATATGGAAGAGGACAATAAAACAAAAAATAATACAGCACAGCAGGCTGCTCTGGGAATGAATCGATTCATTAACGGATCACTAATTGTAAAATAGGCAATTTTAAAGCGATAACCAAAGTTAGACTATGACTCCTTCAATTAGTTTAATAATATATTGTGAAATTCAGGCAACAGAACAAATGGTTGGGGCGGTATTATTTTGCCTTGTAATGATCCGGATTAAGTGCATCAGGAGCCCATTGTGTGATAAAATCGACAACTTTCTTTTTTGAATATCCATCACCCTCCTCCAGGTAGGAGGAATTTTGTGTGTGGATACGGTGCCCATTCGCATCCAGAATCACGAACACGGGAAATCCGAACCGTTGAGGATAATCAAGCTTTTTCAGGGCTGACAGGTTGCGGTTCTCCTTACTGTAGTTCACCAGTAAAAATATATAGCTTTTGTCCATCAAAGCCTTGATGTCAGAATCTTCAGTAATAAATTTATGAAATTTAAGGCACCATGAACACCAGTTCCCGCCAATCTGCAGAAAGAGATGTTTATTTTCGGCCTTTGCACGAATTAAGCCCTGACTGATGGCCGAAGAAACATCGGCCTCCGGATTATAAATGCGGGCTGCCTGTCCATAAGAGTTGCTCAAAAGAAACAGGCAGACAATCGTAAATAGTACTCTCATACGGTAAGAATTTCTTTTTCTTTAAAGGCAATTAATTCGTCCACCTTCCGGGTAAACTTGTCGGTTAAAATTTGAATTCTTTCAACGGTATCTTTCTCTTCATCTTCGGAGATCTCCTTTGACTTGAGTAATTTTTTGAGATATTCGTTGCCATCCTTACGGGCTGACCGGATGCTTACCTTGGCAACTTCACCCTCTTTATGGGCATCTTTTACCAGGTTCCGACGCCGTTCTTCCGTAGGAACGGGAACATTTATGCGGATAAACTCCCCGTTGTTTTCGGGATTGAAACCCAGATTCGAATTGATAATTGCCCGTTCAATCGGTTGAATCATCTTCTTATCCCAAGGCTGGATTGCAATTGTTCTTGCGTCAGGTGTACTGACATTCGAAACCTGCATAATCGGTGTCGGCACTCCATAGTAATCCACAACAACACTCTCAATCATTCTGGGGTTGGCTTTTCCGGCGCGGATGTGTGCCAGCTCGTGATCAAGATGAGCAATGGCATGTTCCATCCTTTCGGTGGAATCATCGATGAGCATTAGAATTTCGTCGTTCATATGGCGAATTGGTTAAAACTTATTGTTCAGGACAAAGGTACGATAAAAATAAAATTGCAAAAGCTGATTGCCGGCAAAAATAATCCGGAATATATTTTTAGGAAATCTGAATACTGGGAAGAACTCAAACTTTAATTTGAAAAATAACGCTACAAATAATCTTGTCTTACCGGTGTAAATACGTCAATGACTTCTCCCGCTTCAATGATCTCCATGGCGTGTTCCATATTGGCCGGTATGGAATATGAATCTCCTTTTGCAAGGATATACTCCTTTTGGTCATACCTCAGTTTATATTGACCTGTAATTACATATCCATTTTGTTCGTTGGGATGTTTATGAAAAGGTACAGAATCCGATTCCTTATAGAGCATTTTAGTCACCATTGATTCTTTGCCGATCGCCAGAACTTCAAAATGTACGCCCAAAAACTGCTTCTTTACTGAATTCTCTTTTTGTACGATATATTTAGTCTGATGTGTCATTCCCTTACCAATGTATATGATGTTTCATCCCTATATAATTTGTTTTTTTAAGGCCAGGTGGAATCCGTCAGCTGACGGATGGGGAAATATTCATTTCAGTCGGTGATATTCTTATCATGGCGATTTTTAATTGTTTGTTTTGTTCAGTTATGAACGACAGTCCCGATTGGTTCACCCTTCAGAACCCTGATCAGGTTACCGGGAGTATCCATATCAAAAACCACGATGGGCAGATTGTTCTCTTTGCACATGGTGGTGGCTGTCAGATCCATGATTTTTAATCCGCGGTTATATATTTCATCAAAAGTGATGTCAGTAAACTTTGTGGCATTGGGATCTTTTAGGGGATCTGCAGTATAAATACCATCCACGCGGGTACCTTTCAACATGGCATCGGCTTCGATTTCGATTCCACGCAGTGAAGAACCTGTATCTGTTGTAAAAAATGGATTCCCGGTTCCCGCAGAGAAGATTGCAACTTCTCCCTTTTCAAGTGTTTCTATGGCCTTATCTTTGGAATAGAACTCTCCGATAGGTTCCATGCGAATTGCGGTTAAAACCCTTGATTTTACACCTGCGACAGTCAGTGCGGAGTGCAGCGCCAGACTGTTGATGACTGTTGCGAGCATCCCCATCTGATCTCCTTTGACCCGGTCGAACCCTTTTGAGGCGCCGCTCAGACCCCTGAAGATATTGCCTCCGCCAATCACAATACCTATTTCGACACCAAGTTCTGCAGCTTCCTTGATTTGGCTGGCATATTCCGATAACCTTACCGGATCGATTCCGTATTGCTGGACACCCATCAGGGATTCACCCGAAAGCTTTAATAAGACACGTTTATATTTTACCATAATATTCTTTTTGAAGGACAAAATTACACCAAAAAAGAGTTTAAACAAAAAGAGCCCCAAAATTGGGACTCTTTTATTTATGAAGCAAAAATCTTTTAGATATTCAATGTGAAACGGATAAATGAAGTTACTTTCACCTCTTTGTCAACACCGTTAAGATATTGACGAATAGTTGATTTGTTGTCCTTCACAAAATCCTGGTTCAAAAGGGTACTATCCTTGTAGAATTTGTTTAATGCTCCCTGGGCGATTTTGTCAAGCATCGCTTCCGGTTTTCCTTCGAGACGGAATTTTTCCTTGGCGATTTTTAACTCCTGCTCAACAATTTCAGGGGCCACATCACCACTGTCAACCGCCACCGGACTCATTGCTGCAATCTGCATTGCAACATCTCTTCCTGCCTGGTATTCAATGGTTTTAGTAAAACCTACCAGCGTGGCAAGTTTATTTCCCGGGTGAATATAAGGGACAACATTCGCAGCGGCGATACAGGCATAGTAAGGTAACTCGATCTTTTCACCGATAATACCGGTTTGTTCAAGCACCTGTTCGCCAATAGTCCTGCCATCCATCACCAATGCTTTTACTTCCTCAAGATTCGCACATTTATGTGCAATAGCGTGATTCAGGATTTTCTCGGTGAGGGCGATAAAGTTTTCATTTTTAGCCACGAAATCAGTTTCGCAGTTTAGGGATAATACAGCTCCAAAACTCTTGTCTTCAGATACTTTAGAAAGAACTACCCCTTCAGAAGATTCCCGGTCAGCACGTTTGCTGGCAACAAGTTTGCCTTTTTCGCGGATGATTTCGATAGCACGGTCAAAATTGCCATCAGCCTCAGTCAGGGCGTTTTTGCAATCCATCATGCCGGCACCGGTTGCTTTGCGCAACTTTGCCACATCAGCAGCAGTAATATTCATTGTTTAATATATTTTATAAAGTTAAAAACTAACTACTTTACATCAAGGATATCTTCGTCTGCAAGATCTTCGTCAATTACCTCATCTTCAATAAGATCGTCATCGCTTAATAAATCAGCAATCGTATCGTCGGTTAGATCTTCTTTTTCATCGGCCTCTTCCACATCGTCTTCTACAATGATCTTGACCACTGATTTGCGTCCGCTTTTCTTCAGAGCCAGCGGTTTTTCGTCCGGCTCGTCTTTTTCACGTTCCACCTTACGATCGGAAAGTCCGTCTTTAATGGCTTCGCACATCGTTGTAATGATCAGATCAATGGACTGTGATGCGTCGTCATTTGCAGGAATTACAAAATCAATCCCTTCCGGATTTGAGTTGGTATCAACCATGGCAAAGATCGGAATTGAGAGACGCTGAGCTTCGCGTACAGCGATTTTTTCCTTGAGTACATCTACGATGAAGAGGGCTGCAGGAAGACGGGTAAGATCAACGATAGATCCCAATACCTTTTCCAGTTTTGCCCGCTGACGGGTAATCTGAAGTTTTTCACGTTTTGACATGTTGTCCCAGGCAGTGTCTTTGATCATCTTATCGATGGAAGACATTTTCTTGACCGCTTTACGAATCGTCGGGAAATTGGTAAGCATACCACCTGGCCAGCGTTCTGCAACGTATGGCATATTGATGGCTGTAACTTTCTCGGCTACAATTGATTTTGCCTGTTTTTTGGTGGCTACAAAAAGAATTTTGCGGCCTGACCTTGAGATTTGCTTCAGTGCTTCTGCCGCCTCGTCAATTTTGACGATGGTTTTCTGAAGGTCAATGATGTGAATTCCGTTCTTCTCCATGAAGATGTAGGGAGCCATAGCCGGATTCCATTTGCGTTTGAGGTGACCAAAATGGACCCCTGCATCGAGTAGTTGCTTAAATTCTGTTCTTGGCATAATAATGATTTGTTTACGTTCTGTTCAGTCAATTACCCGGTAGTCCAAAAGAATATGGAGTCCGGGTAATTTAGATGCTAAACAATATTTATTAAAAATTCTTTCAATCTGTCGATTAACGTTTTGAGAACTGGAAGCGCTTGCGTGCTTTTGGACGCCCTGGTTTCTTACGTTCCACCTCGCGTGGATCGCGGGTTAGAAATCCGGCAGCCTTCAGTTTAGGACGGTAATCTGCTTCGTTGATTTTGAGTAAGGCGCGGGAAATACCCAGACGAAGTGCTTCGGCCTGACCATTTAAACCACCTCCGTCAAGATTGACTTTAATGTCGTATTGACCTGCAACCTCGCAAAGATTTAAAGGCTGAAGTACAATATATTGCAATGTTCCAACTGGAAAATACTCGTTTAATTCCCTTTTGTTGATGGTAATGTTTCCTTTTCCTTCAGAGAGATATACACGGGCAACAGCGGTTTTTCTTCTGCCAATAGTGTTAATTACTTCCATGATACTTATCTAATATTGTCCAGGTTAATAAATTTTGGCTGCTGTGCTTCTTTGTCATGATTTGCGCCAACAAATACATGCAGATTGGTGAAAAGTTTACTGCCAAGGCTGTTCTTTGGGAGCATCCCTTTAACTGCTTTTTCCATCAGTCTTTCAGGATACTTCTTCAGAATATCGGCGGCTGTCTGAGTCCGCTGACCACCCGGATAACCCGTATGACGGATATATTCTTTCAACTTCCACTTATTCCCGGTTAATCGTACTTTTTCAGCATTGATAATGATCACGTTATCACCACAATCCACATGAGGGGTGTAACTTGGTTTATGCTTGCCTCTAAGGACAATAGCCACTTTGGCGGCCAAACGACCCAGAATCTGGTCTGTGGCATCGATGACGACCCACTCCTTGTTTACCGTTGCTTTATTCAACGATATCGTTTTGTAACTTAAAGTATCCACTTTCGTTTCAAATTTTATAATGTGACACAATCTGTTTTTTGCTGATTCACACGACTAATGGGTATTGTAACAGGGTTATTGACAATAAATTGTTTATAACATTTGCTAAGGTTGCTACCATACCCGATTAATACTTCAGCAAATAAAGATAAAATCGGGACTGCAAAAGTATATTTTATTTTTGATATAACAACTTCGGGACAAAAATAACTTCAACAAAATCAATACAAAGCATTTAAATGGATAGGGAACGGATGCTGCTCATGATCGGGGGCTTGCTTTTGGCTGCATGCGGCTGGCTCGAATTCTTGTAACCCATTGACTTTTATCCTTAACCAGATTCTGAAAAGAGCGACCTTCACCCGGCAAAATTGGCTAGTGGCCTATGGCCGCCAACACTGGGAGCAATGGTTATACTACCCCTTCTAAAATTTATTGAACCTCATATTTTTTACGTTTGGGATTAACCCCAAAATTGACGATCAGGTATAATCCTTCACTGTTCACCGCCACCTTACGAATCGTGTCGTAATAATAATCAAACATAAATCCAAAGAAGGTATCTTTCATGATCAGGTGCTGGTAATGATACTTCAGATCGATCAAAACGTGATTCGTTATCCAGTCAGTTCCTGTCCCGGTATAACTTTGGAATATTGGCCCCCCCTGAGGTGTATAAAATAGATGTCCGTGCCAGAATGCCGCAGAAAGTCCTCCAAAGGTAGAATTAATGGTTCCATTAACGAAGAAGCCCCAGCCGTCTGCCTGTTTAAATATCACATCGTCTTTTGGATAGGTTGAAAGTGAGAAGAAGGTGTTTAGACCCCAGTCGGTAAATAATTTGCCGGGTAATCTTTTTTGGAATACCAATCCAGGTGTGACGGTTATAAAACTTTTGGCTAATCCTGCAGCGGTTCCAATGGTTCCCCCCTCATGCAGCCCATACATGGTTAAGGGAAATGATAATGCTGCCCCGTTCGCATTTAAAATTGCCAGATCAGTTCGTGCACCAAATACAAATCGTTCCTTGTAAGGATCACCCGGCAATATCATTTGCTGCCAGTCTATCCATAAGTCAGACGAAAAACGTGTTGAATGGTATTTGGCCTGAAGCCCCGCTTCGGGTGTTGCTGTATAAAACAGTTCCGGATTGTAAAGCTGTTCCGGAAGAAAATGGTTCTGGTCTGCATCAAGATTTCCGAGGATCACAGCTATTTTATCAGTAGGTTGATAATGCACATTGAACCAGGGAGATATATGGGCATAATCGTTCCGTCCGTTATATTTTAAAACATGGCCACCAAGCTCCATTCTGAGTTTTGGATCGGGATAATAAACAACCTTGGGACGGAATAAAGTACCGGTAATGGTATAATCAATACTGCGCTCCAGTTTATTCTCATTATTCTTGAAAAAGTCCACATTATCCACTCCAAAATAAAAGGTTCCCGTACTGTCGGGTTTAAACCGCTCATAAGACTTAAAAATGGAATATTCATTTTGAGCCGTGGCCTGCAAACCCGCGAAAACCAGGATCAATATTAAAGCCTGTTTTGTAAATTTCTTATGGATCATCGCTGATTGAAGTAACTTCATCTTGATATCATGAATTGAGAGGGGTAAAGTTATCTCCTTTTAAGGATAAACTGATCATAGAAGAATAGAATCACTGCGGCAAATATCCCGATACCGGTTACCACCATCCAGAAGGAGGAGGGGTGGTACTTATCCCAAAGATATTGTGTAAGCTGGTCTGCTGACATATTCATCTTTGTGGCAGCACTCCTGAAATAGTCATTCTTGGTAAACTGGGCACTAATGGCAGGAACATCCAGTTTTCTCAAAACAGCCTCTTTTTGGGTAAGGGTGATTTTATCTGAGATTTTCTGATAAATATTCCCCGACACGATTCCTGCAAAGATATTTCCCAGGGCAACCGGGATATAGGAACAACCAATATATAGCGCTGTTTTATCCGAAGGGGCAATGCGTCCGATATATTCGGTGATTTTTGGGGAGCTCATCATCTCTCCGATAGAAAACACGAGCAAAGCGATTACGATGAAAAGTCCGTTTTGGGTGGCCAGACTGAGCCCCATTCCAACTGATGCAATTAAGATTCCGGCGATCATCGTACTTAAAGGTTTATAGCGCATTACAATTGCTGAAATGATAATTTGAAACAGAATAATATATCCCGCATCTGCATTTAGAATGTATTCGGCAGGAATCATTCCGGCAGAAGTTCCAAGCTGGTGGGCAAGCCAGGGGACGTAATGATTCAGAAAGTCATATAAAACAGCGGTGTTTACCCATTGATCGATGAAAACCGGTAACGTCATATAAAACTGCAGATACATGGTCCAAAAGCCGGCAACAATAATTAAAAATAAGGCGAATCTCCAGTCTGACAAGGCTTTGCCGATATTTTCGAAAATATGGCTGATTTGCTCCGTGAACGTATAACGCGGCTTTTCTCCCTCTTTCTTTTGGACCGGTTCCTTGTAAAAGAAGGCAACGAGAATAAAATTAAACGCGATAACTGCTGCAGATGAATAGAATACGTAATCCCACGAATATTTCCGGACAAATCCGGTCACAAAAGGGCCTATAAATCCCCCGATATTCACCATCATATAAAAAATGCCAAAACCGATTGAGGAATTTTGTGCGTTGGTTGTCTTTGTAACGGTAGCCGCAATAATCGGTTTGAAAAGTGCGGCGCCGATGGCTAGAAGCAGATAAATGAAGAAAACGGAAGAGAAGGATTTGAAGGTAGGAATCATCAGGAACACTATCGTATATATAGTATAGGCAATAAAAAGGGTTTTCCGGTAACCCATACGATCGGAAATGGCTCCTGTCACGATAGGCAGCAGGTAGAGAAAGGCGGTTCCTATTCCCATGATCAGCCCTTTTTGGGTTTGAGAGAAACCCAATGCCCCTTCATCGGTCGACCCGGTCAGGTAGAGTGCGAATATAATATAGAAACCATACCATGCCCAACGCTCAAAGAGCTCCATCATATTGGCTACCCAAAAGGTAGTCGGATATCTTTTTAATACTGAATTTAAACTCATTTGAATAAATAATGATAAGAGCTCAAAAGTAAAAAAATTGAGATAGAATCGACCGGATGGCAAATCTTTAAAATGGTTAACTTGGCACCCTGGAAATTGATATTTGAAACAGCTTATTAAACAAAGTTTGAAAGGCTTTAAATTTGATTCGTTTGATCAGCCATGAAAGACAATAAGATAAACTATCTCGATTTGGGGATATCCGATTATAAGCTTACCTGGAACCGGCAGGAAGAACTTATGAAGCAGGTAATCGATCAGAAGAATAAAAACAACGCCCTTGCGGAGGATCTCAGGGCCGCAACTCCCAATTACCTGATCTTTGTCGAGCATCCTCATGTTTATACCTTGGGGAAAAGCGGTGATGAGCACAATCTGTTACTTAACGTTATTCAGCTCCAGGCCAAGGAGGCTTCATTCTATAAAACCGATCGCGGCGGGGATATCACCTATCATGGTCCCGGGCAGCTGGTGGGATATCCTATCCTCGATCTTGAGAATTTCGGGATTGGGCTGCGGCAGTATATATATAATATAGAGGAGACCATTATCCGCACCCTCTCTGTTTATAACATTGAAGCGGCGCGTGATCCGCAGGCAACCGGTGTCTGGCTCGATGTTGGCAAACCTGCGGCCCGGAAAATCTGCGCAATCGGGGTGAAAAGCTCCCGTTTTGTGACAATGCATGGTTTTGCTTTAAATATAAATACCAATCTTGAGTACTTTAAGTACATCAATCCATGCGGTTTTTCGGACAGAGGGGTTACTTCGCTCGGGAAAGAGTTGGGAACAAAGCAGGATTTTGAGGGGGCAAAGATGATCGTCCTCGATAAATTTGCCGAAGTTTTTGGTGCAACGATGGTCTGAAACCCTTTTAACAGGGTTGTTTTGGCCTGAAACGGGGTGTTCTCACTGCCTGTTTCTGAGTATTAACATTGACTTAACATTGCTATTTGCCTGAAAAGGTGGGACATGCCCCCATGACTGAAAAAAAATGGGGTAAACAGCGATTTTTTATTTCATTTCGGTTACACAAGTTTTAAAACCTTATACATTTGCACCACGATTTC